>Ga0335085_10000096_pt1 | contig 289328 bp, 265 predicted proteins | sample Lox_Sample_45_FD_206712 | JGI IMG/M metagenome (GOLD analysis project Ga0335085, IMG submission 206712) | Soil microbial communities from Loxahatchee National Wildlife Refuge, Florida, United States - Lox_Sample_4.5 | ecosystem: Environmental > Terrestrial > Soil > Wetlands | place: USA... | reverse complement strand
CTCCAACGTCTCATGGATCGAGGTCTACGCGACTCCACGCAAGCGTTGAGCGGGCCGGACGCTTGGCCATCCCCGGTACATACCTCCGAAGATGGCATCCGCTCTCACCGACGCCCTCATCGCGAGTGATCGACCCTCCCGGCCAACTTTTCCGGAAGTTCCTGGAGCGGTCGCCGAACAGTCTGGCGCTCTCTACCTCCAAAACGACGAGATACGTTCGCTTATGATACGTCCGCCATGCAAGCGCCCTGCCCTCGCGGCGGGCGCGGAAATTGCCGGGTTCATGACGCCGCCAGCCGAGGCGAGCGCCGCGAGGGTATCTTCATCGGGATGTATGACCTCTACTTGTGCTCCGCCGCCGCTCCGTAGCGTATTTACTGCGGCGTCAAGCGAGACCAAACTTATGGAAGGAACGCCCGGAGGCCTTTGGAGCGCGAGGATCATTACTCGATCGAAGCCAGTCGCCAGATCCGCGCTGTCAGTGGAATAGAACCCGCCATCAACATAATGCTGGCCTTGAAACAGGGTGGGCGGCCAGCCGAAGGAAGCGGTGCTGGCAATTACCGCGTCCACCAGATCGATGCCACTGTTGCGATCGAAGGCGCGTCGCTCCCCGGTGTCCGCATTGACGGTGACAATCAGTACTCTTTGTTCCGGCCAAGTCTCCATGAGAAGCTGCGCCGCGACGATTTCTCGCAGGGTTGAACCATCGCTTCCCAAAGCGGCAGCCAGCGCCAGCGATCCCACTCTCCGGAGAATTTCAGTCGGAACCGCCGCCAGCCTGCTTCGCGCGAGCTAGGCCATCGCGAAGTTCTACACAGTCAACCACAGGAGGCCGCTCGGTAGACGGAGGGCCCGGGCGAAGGCGTCTTTGAAATACTTCTTCGTGTGCTACTCCGCTCGCAAGATGGAGTGCGACCCTGGAGCCCGAGGAGGTTCCCACGAAAAGGTCAGCGTTTCGAACGTCGAGACCCGCGTCAGCCATGCCTGTAATGAGACCGATCTCCCCTGGTCGCTAGATTCCGAAACGCCGCCGCGCCAGATTATTGGGCCAATTCCCACGATAGAATCTGCAAAGAGTCGGCGTGTATGACGTCCTGGCCGGCGGGCAATGGGCGAAGTGTAACGGGCAGTCTGGACAAGAGGCGAAACAAAACGAACATGGCCCGGTTCGGCTCCTATCGGTGGCAGAGGCGCTGCCATCGCTTGTGTACTAGACTCCCGTTGGCGCATGATTGACGAATTTGCCATGGCCACCATCCGCACAGTGGATTGTAATGTAGTGCAGGGTTAACGGGCTCATTGCACCGGGCGGCCGGTCACTGGATTCGGAAAGTGGAAAGGAACCAGAAAGACTTTGGGGAACATCGCGAACACCATCGTAGGCGGACCGTCCGGCGGGTAGGTCGCACTCGGTCCCGGCATGCCCTGACCGGGACTGTTCGCCCATCCGCCCTTGTAGTTAGCAGTGAAGGTGTTGTAGGTGTGGACGACGCTGAACTTCCAGATGCCGTCTTCCTTAACCGCCTCGTTCTCGTAGACTCCCGCGCCCATGGATGCTCGATCGCCCTGGCTCATCTGCTGCCACAAGCGAATCCGGATCTTGGCGGTTTTGCCGTCGGGAGCCACATGGATGACGGGTTGAAGCTGCAAGTGATTGCCGAGCCGGCCCTCGACCGGACCCTCGCCTCCGCGTCCAAACACGTTGAGCAGGAAGCCTCGCACCCGATCGTAACCCTTGTAAACGCCGCGCTGCGCGAGTTCCATGGACCCGTCCTTGGCCATCAGAGTGGCGAGATCATTCCACAGATTCTTGTCCAGGTAATAGCCGTAGGCGCTCTCCAGATTCTCGATCTCGTGGTAATCCTTCACGCGTTCTATCTGGCGTTCCGCTTCGGCGATCGCGGTTTCGAGGTTCCCCGATAGCTTCGGAGTCTTGGACTTTCCGGTCTCAATCAACGCCGTTTTGCGGATCTGCGCGGAAGGCCCCCCAGTCGGAGGATAGCGAGTCTCCGCGTTCGTGACCGGATTGCGGTAATGGAATGCCGGTACATGCCGCTGAGGATAGATTTCGTAGACTTCCGTAGGCGGCCGATCGGGAGGAAGGGAGGTGCTCGCGGCCGGAACCGGCTGGGCGTCTTTCCCCCAGCCTTTGTCGTAGTCCGTGATCAAGGTCGGGTAGAAGTGTATGGCCTGGAATTTCCAGACGCCGTTTTCCTTCACGTAGCGATTCTCGTAGATGCCTTCGCTCCATGCACCGCTCTTCTGGTAGATCCCCGTCATCGCCAGTTCGCGGCTGCGCGACCGTGCGGTGTGGCCATCCGGCGCCACATCGACAATGACCTGAAGTTGCAAGCGATCGTTGAGCTGCCCCTCCATCCCGCCTTCGGGTCCCATCAGACCAAGGAACCGGCGGATGCGAGCCGGTCCGGCGTAAACCCCGCTGAGGCCCATCTCTATTGTGCCGTTGGGAGCAAATAATGCGGCGATTTCGCTCCACCGGTTGCGATCCAGATAGTAGCCGTAGATGCGCTGGAGATTTTCGATATCTTCCTGGTCTCTCAGCTGGGTCGCGCGGAACGCGAGATCTGCGGCGCGTTCCCGTGGATCAACGGCCGTCTTGGCTCTTTTGTCCGTAGAAACGGTCCAGACCATCCCGCCCGCCGCAGTGCCGGGATTCGCATAATGAAACGGAGCGATGCAGGCGGCAGGAAAGCCTTCGCACGTCATGTCGCGCACGCGATCCGGCGGATGCGCCAGATTGCGCTGGCCGACACTGGCTCTGCGCGGCCGATTGGGATCCGTCGCCCAGCCCGTTTCATACGGCGCGGCGAAGCCCGAATAGTAGTCGAGTGTCCGGATCTTCCAAACGCCATTCTCCTTGGCGTAACCCATCTCGTAAATGCCTTCGGCCCAGGTGGCCGATCCGGGGAAACTGCCGAACATCGCGAGCGCGCGCCAACGGCCCTTGGCGGTGTGGCCACCAGGATCCAGATGGACCACTGGCTGAAGGTTCATGTGGTTGTAGATACGGCCCTCGCGGAGCCCGACCTCACCCATCTTTCCGCCGCCGACATTCATGTAGAGATGCTGGCGAATACTAGGCTTGCCGATGAAAACCCCCGCGGGGTAGTTGGCGACGGCGTCGTCAGTGAACAGATCGGCGACATCCTCCCACAGGCCTTTGTCGACATAGAAACTATAGGCGCGCTGGAGTTTCTGGAGCGCGTGAACGTCCTCGCCGTAGACGATTTCGGTCTCGAGCCGGTCCAGGCGGGCTTGCAGAGACGGAGTGTCCTCAGCGGCCTGTGCTAAGGGACCGTGGCGCCCAACGGACACGATCACAAAGATCGCGAGAGCTACCGCAGTCAACCGAGACCGCATGAGTCCCCCTTATCGGACTTCAGACCAGGAACAGACCGTCGAGCGGACTCGCATCCGCTATCTCAAACGAATGGAATCGCGGGTGGCCGATGGGCTCGGCGTAGCGCGGGGCGGCGCCGGTCATGTCGTCGATCGACCAATCGGTCAGCGGTCCGGTTTTTGCATAGGGCGCCATTTTCTCGGAAGCGGGAAGTGACCGCGTCAAGACTTGCAAGGGCGTGCCCATCGCGACGCCGGCCGCGGCCAGACCCACGCTGCCTACGATGCTTCCCACGATTTCGCGACGGCTCACTTTTGACATTTCCATGCGACGACTCCTTACGCCAGCGGCAGTTGCGAAGCCGGAACCCAGTTGGTATGGGTTCCCCCGCGCAAACGGAACGGCAGCTTCACGGTGGCGATGGCGCCTTCTTCCATCCGCTGCGCATCGACGATCACCAGATCTGAGGACCTGGATTCGTAGTTGCTGGCGATTCCCAACAAATACCCGTCGCCTTCCCCCGTGCTTCCCTTGCGCGGAACGAAGCAGTTCTCTTGCAGGCTCTGCACCGGACCCACATAGAAGACGCCGGTCTTCCCGCCGGTGACGTCCACGCGCTGGTAGGTATTGGTCATGCGCCCGCCTGCGATGCCGGTCTTTTGTTGATCGAACGGCAAGCTCGGATCGTTGCTGCCGACGAAGCAGTACTTATAAGGCAGAGAGAGGAACCGGTCGTCCATGCGCGCCAGAGGACCGTTCGCGTCGGAGACCACTTCTTCGGTGAAGGCGTCGTCCTTGGAATCGAGATTGAAGGTCCAGCGTTTGATCCGGGAGGGAGTGCGCTCGCCATCGGAAACCGGCAATTCCATGGTGACCTTGCCGCTGCGATCGGCGGCATTCAAGAAGTGCAGCGTATTCCGGGCGGGTCCCTTGAACCAGCGCACGTCCTTCGCTGCGCCGTCGCGCGGAAGCACGCCGACCATGGTCGGGTAACTATCGTTCCATTCCCACATCGGTTCGCCGGCCTTGAGCCGCGCCAGGCTGGTGACCCGTGCGATCACCGGGATGATCACGTACTTCTGCGTGATGGCGATGTCGTGGATGATCCCGACGTAAGGCGCTTTGAGCCACACTTCGCGGATGATCTGGCCTTTCGGGTTCATCATGTAGACGGCGATGTCGTCCGTCAGGTCGCCCTTGGCCTGGTAGCCATAGGCAATCATCTCCCCCGTGACCGGATCGATCTTGGGGTGCGCCGACATACTGGTGGCGGTGTACTTGCCATAGAAGTTCCACATCCCCTTGGTCTCGAGTGTGTGCGGATCGATCAGCCACGGCAGTGAGTCTTCTTTCAAAACCATCATCTTGCCGCCGTGCCAGTAGATGTGGGTGTTGGCGGCGCCACGATCGACATTCTTGACGCTGGGGTCGTCGGTGTAGCGGTTCCGGTAGACGCCGAAAAGCCGCTTGCGCGCTTTACGCTCCGCCATGAGGCGGTCGGTCAGGATGTACCGGCTCTTGTAGTCGACTGATCCGTTGGCGAAGCGGAAAGAACTGACGTGCCCGTCGCCATTGAACCCGGTGGTCCAATCATTCTTGGGCGGAGGATAGGCGAAGTCGCACTGCAGACGATAGAACGTGCCTTCGATATCGGACGGGATCTTGCCGTAGACTTCGCAGTCATAGACGTCCGCCTCAAACCGGGTGGGGCTGTTGAACCCGCCGGGAAACATCGGATGTCCTCTAAAATCCACTGCCATACGGGATCTCCTTGTCGTTCCTATGAGTTGGCATCTGCTGCGACGCGAGCACGTCCTATAAACAAGGGATGATGACGCATGGTCATTATATATTGTGGGTGCCGGAAATCGCATTGTCGCCAAAACTGAACCTGGACGGCAAGGAGCTGAGCGAACGTTGCAACTCGGCATTGTTTAAAAAGTAAGGGAAGGGTGCGCCGTCACACGCCCGAAGCTATTGACATAACGCCCCATTAGCGGCGGGACCAGGGGAAGAGACGGCGCAGTTGACGTAACGCCGGATTAGCGGCGGTGTTCACGCTATCCTGTAGGCTAGATCGTGGTCATTTTTCAAGTATCAGAGGTTCATGTCATGAGCAAGAAGAATCGCTCGTTCCTTCTGATGTCGTCGGTTTCAGCATCATTGCTCGTCAGCGTGTTCACTATCGTGCAGGCCCAGAGTCCAGCAGCGACGGCAGCCAAGGCGACGAAGTGGTCTGATCGGGCGACCTGGCCCAACCGCAAGGTGCCCGTGGCAGGCGACAAGGTCACCATCGACGCCGGCAAAGAAGTGGTGCTCGACGTCAACACCCCGCCGCTGAACGGTCTGACGATCAACGGCAAGCTGAGCTTCGCGAACAATAAAGACGTTGAACTCACCACCGAGTGGATCATGTTGCACGGCGAGTTGGAGATCGGCACGGAAAAGGCCCCTCACACCCGCAAGGCCACCATCACCTTCACCGACAACGTCAAAGACGAAGACATCAGTGGAGTGGGTGGAACCACGGACCGCGTGGACCGCGGGATCCTGCTCATGGGCGGAACCCTCAATCTTCACGGTGACCGGACCAATTCCTGGACGAAGCTGTCCAGCACAGCGAACGCCGGCGCCACCTCGATCCAGGTCCTGAACGCGGCCGGCTGGCGCGTCGGCGACGAGATCGTTCTCGCATCCACGGATTACGATCCCCGGCAGGCAGAGCGGCGAACCATTTCCGCGATCCGCGGAAATACGATCACGCTCGACAAGAAGCTCGACTACATGCACTTCGGCAAGATCACCTTCGACGTGGATGAACGCGGCGAAGTCGGCTTGCTGACTCGCAACATCAAACTCCAGGCATCGGCCGACGCGGAACAGTCCTTCTACGGCGGGCACGTCATGGCGATGGTCGGAAGCAAGATGTTTGTCGAGGGTGTCGAATTCAATCGAATGGGCCAGCATCTAACGCTTGCCCGCTATCCGATCCACTGGCATCTGATCGGCGACGCACAGGGGCAGTACATCAAGAACTCTTCACTCCATGACACCTACAACCGCTGCGTGACCGTGCACGGCACGAACTTCCTGCATGTCGAAAACAACGTGACCTACAACACCGTGGGCCACTGCTTCTTCCTGGAAGACGGCATCGAGCACGGTAATGAATTCATCAAAAACCTGGCAATCCAGACCACGTGTCATCCTACATTGGAATGCGTGCCCACGAATCTCGCCGCCAACGGAGAGAGAGGCGCCAACTATGCGAATCGTCAGGCCTACAGGGAAATGAGCTTCCACAGCAAGAACGTTCTGCTGCCTTCGGACAACACGGTGGCGTCCTTCTGGATCACCAACCCGGACAATAGCTTCATAGACAATGTGGCGGCCGGTTCCGACGAGAACGGTTTCTGGCTGTCGCTGCCGGAACACCCGCAAGGGAAGTTCAAGGATTCGGAAGTCAGCAAGACCATCTGGCCGCGCCGAACGCCGCTGCGCGCATTCAGAGGCAATGTGGCCCATTCCAACTTCGACGGGTTCATGTTCGACCGGAACATCTACGAAGACAATACCTTCGGTCTGGCCACCATCCCGTTCCTGCCGTTGGCAAATCCTGCTGACCTGGATAGCGAAGTGCTGGAGACGCACTTCGAAAGCTTGACCAGCTACAAGAACCGCAATGGTGGTCTCTGGGGCCGGGGCGACCTCTTCGTATACAGCGACTTGAAACTCGCTGACAATGCCATTGGCATGACGCAGGCCGCGGGCGACATAGGCAGCGAACGGTTTAATTCACGGCTGGTTGATTCGCTAGTCGTGGGCGAGACCGACAACATCGGCAATCCCACGACGCCCGAGGAAGTTGCCTATGGCCGCAGCCTCCCGAAGCGGCGAATTCCGGATTTCCCGATCCGCGGTTACGAATACTATGATTACCGCGATGATGTGGTGAACACGACATTCGTGAATTTCCAGGACAACGATCGGAGAAAAACGGGAGCACTGTCCTTTCTGCTGTACACCAGCGCGGGGCTCAGTACCGGAAGCACCATCAGCGGTGCGAAATTCGTCAACGCCAAGCCGGTCTATTTCCCGAAATTCGATACCAGGTTCGATAATGATAACCGCGGCGGCAACGCATATCGGACCCTGTCGATCCACGACCTGGACGGTTCGGTGACCGGCATCCCCGATTCCCACATCATGCTCAACGATGGTGAGAACGACAGCGTCGTCACCGACAACACCTGTGAAATCCATCCCACCTGGAACGCCTCTGTGTGCAAGGGTGATGTCGGTCGCCTGAATCTCTCCGACAGCAGAGGAGAATTTCCAGGCAAAGTTGATCTCGAATCGCGGACCGCCCGGTTCGCTTTGCTCTCTACGATCGGTCCGAATGCACCAGACACTCCCCTCGTTCGGGCCCAACGTGCCGCTCTGTTTTCTCGTCGTGCTCCGCAGGCGCCCATCGCGCTTGTTCGCAACGGCAAGGAATTCAAGATCTCCGGCGACCAGAGCACTGTGAAGGCCGGCACCGAGATCCTGGTGAAGACCGAAAGGCAGCAAGTCTCTCTCAGTCTGGCCGAAATGGACCAGGGGTCATGGGTCATATTTGAGCTGCCGGGTTTCACCAAAGCAGCCTCCGGAACGGAACAGCCCAGCATGGACGCATTGCGCAAGGCGAGCGCGACGTCTTATTTCAGGGGCGGGGATGCCCTCTGGGTCAAACTGGTCGTGACCAAGCCTCCGTTGCCGATTGTTCGTCCAACGGATCTGCAAGCCAGTATAGCGGTCAGCAGATAGGATCTGTTTCGCGAACGGAACGAAGCCCGGGGGGGAACCGGAAGGGGCCGAAAAGCGCTTAGGTGAAGTCTACAACCCAACCATCCGGTTCCAATCAGTAACGTACATTTCGATTCGTTGGAACTCGCCCGGAAGTAATATGCGATTATGCGCAATGAAGTTGCGCGCTTTCTCCAACTCCTCCATGCGCTGTTTGAGCCAGTGCTGTGATGGCACCAGGTCGGAGAAGAGCTCCCATTGGCTGACGATGATGTCGGCGAGGTGCCCAAACTCGGTGAAGGACAAAAGTTCGCGACTCGGTGCGTCGAGCCAGGAGTTTGCCTCAGCGTCCTTTTGTCGGCCCTCAGCGTGCTTCTGTACGGCTGCAGGTATGCCCTTCGCCCACCAATCGGCGTCGTACTTCTCCTCAAGCCGTTCCTTGATGAGCTCTCGGACGGCGTTCTCGAAACAGTAGAGCAATGCATATACGCGCGACATTTGCAGAGCGTTGTTCCGCAGGTCCACGCTAAACGGTGAGAGCGTTTCTTCGAGGAGCGATCGTTCGGTCTCGGTTTCGTCGGCTCCAAGCCGAATACCTGCGCTTCGAAATCTGACCGCCTCAGCCTCAAAGAGCAGGCCGCGAAACATCCAGTCACGCAGGTCTTTGCGGGTGTCAGTCAACGAGATGCTCCTTGAGCGCCTTGAAAATGGCGTTATAGACGTCAACATCTTTAGTGGCAGGCAAGTGGACTTCAATGTTGTACCGAAGGTTCAAGTGTCCGCCAGCAGGGGGGACATGGTACTTGGGTTCTTGCTCTAGCTTGGTGCCCTTAGTCTCAACGATGGGTGCTGGTGGCTTGGCCGCGTTAAGGTCCGCCAGCTTGAGCAAGGCGTAGAATGTCGCCGCTTGCAGACCAGCAACCTGATCGGAAACATTGTGAGTTGACTTGAATTTTCCCTTGATTGCGTTTCGGTCTGCTTCCGTCGGCTTTTCGGTGATATGGAACAGCTCTCCATACGCCTCCCGCAGTGCCTCAGCCATCACGGCTTTTGACTTCGACGGGTCACGGTAATCGTGGTACCGCTGGGTTGGAGCACCGTCAGCGCTCAGTAGCTTGAGATCTTTGAGCACCGGGATGATGCCCTGGTCATTGCTGCTCTTGAACCCGAGACCCTTGAGATGGGCAACGGTGAACTTAGGTGGCGCTGTACCATCGACGATTTTCTGCATGATGGTGCCTAAGTTCTTCGTCGACGTCATGTATCTGGAACTTAACATCGGCCTCTTACCTCCGACACTATCCCAACATTCCCATCGGGAATTGTCCTCGATTTTAAATCATTTCGTATCGTCGTGTTTAATTCGAGCTGACGCCACTCGCAGAGTCAGAAACTGCAGAGTTCGGGGTCAGGACCTCAATTCCCGAACTCGGGAGACGAACCGATGTCACATTTTTTTCCAAAGCGCCCCCTCGCTTGGCAGCGTCCCAGGAGTCTGATATCGTGAACGGAGCCGACTCGAATCAAGGAAATGGATAGTCCGAATCACGGAGGTCTATTCGATGCGAAAACATCCTCTCTTGCTCCTTTCGGTGCTGGTCCCAGCCTTTTTAGGTCTTGGTGGATATGCCGTTGCTCAGGGGCAACAAAAGGGCTCTCCCGCGGCTGGCGCGAAGCGCTGGTCAGACGCGGCCACGTGGCCTGACAAGAAGGTGCCGGCCAAAGACGCCCTGGTCACCATTACTAAGGACATGAACGTCGTCATGGACGTCAGCCCGATGCCGCTGCATGGTTTGACGATCGAAGGCAAGTTGAGCTTCGCCGATGACAAAGATCTCGAACTCACCACCGAGTGGATCATGCTGCACGGCGAGTTGGAGATCGGCACGGAAAAGGCCCCTCACACCCGCAAGGCCACCATCACCTTCACCGACAACGTCAAAGGCGAAGACATCAGTGGAGTGGGTGGAACGACGGACCGCGTGGACCGCGGGATCCTGCTCATGGGCGGAACCCTCAATCTTCACGGTGACCGGACCAATTCCTGGACAAAGCTGTCCAGCACAGCGAACGCCGGCGCCACCTCGATCCAGGTCCTGAACGCGGCCGGCTGGCGCGTCGGCGATGAGATTGTCCTCGCGTCCACGGATTACGATCCCCGGCAGGCAGAGCGGCGAAACATTGCCGCCATCAGCGGAAACACGATCACGCTCGACAAGAAGCTCGACTACATGCACTTCGGCAAGATCACCTTCGACGTGGATGAACGCGGCGAAGTCGGCTTGCTGACTCGCAACATCAAACTCCAGGCATCGGCCGACGCGGAACAGTCCTTCTACGGCGGGCACGTCATGGCGATGGCCGGAAGCAAGATGTTTGTCGAGGGTGTCGAATTCAATCGAATGGGCCAGCATCTAACGCTTGCCCGCTATCCGATCCACTGGCATCTGATCGGCGACGCACAGGGGCAGTACATCAAGAACTCTTCGCTCCATGACACCTACAACCGCTGCGTGACCGTGCATGGCACGAATTTCCTGCGCGTCGAAAACAACGTGACCTACAACACCGTCGGCCACTGCTTCTTCCTCGAAGACGGCATCGAGCACGGTAACCAGTTCGTGCACAACCTGGCGATCCAGATCAAGTGCCACACTTCCAAGGCCTGCATGCCGACCAATCTCGGCGCAAACGGAGAGAACATGGGAAGTAATCCGCTGAATCGCGCGACCTACAGGGCGGCCAGCATGTCCGGCAAGGACACCCTGCTGCCGTCGGACAACACGGTGGCGGCTTACTGGATCACCAATCCGGACAATGTCTTCATCGACAACGTGGCAGCGGGTTCCGATGAGAATGGCTTCTGGTGGTCGTTGCCGGAACACCCGCAAGGGAAGTTCGAAGGTACGGAGATCAGCAAGGCCACGTGGCCGCGTCGAACCAGGATGGCGGAATTCAGGGGCAACGTTGCCCACTCCAACTTCGACGGGTTCATGCTGGACCGGAACATCAATCGGGAAGGCGTCTTCGGGTTGGCCGGCCCCTCGCACATTGCCAAGGAAAATCCCGCTGACGAAAACAGCAAGAGCGTGGAATCGCTGCTCGAGAATCTCACCGCTTACAAGAACCGCAATGGCGGCTTCTGGAGCCGCGGCGAGATGCACGTCTTCCGGAATCTGAAGGCGGCGGACAATGCCATCGGGTTCACGAGTTCAACGGGTTCCTTCGGCGCTGACACATTTACCTCACTGGTGGTGGATTCGCTGTTCGTGGGCGAAACCGACAACATCGGCAACCCCGTAACGCCGGAAGAAAAGGCCTACGGCCGCAGCCTGCCGAAACCCCTGATTCCGGATTACCCGATCCACGCTTACGAGTATTACGATTACCGTCACGACGTGGTGAATACCACCTTCGTGAATTTCCAGGACAACAAACAGCGCAGATCAGGCGCGCTTACCTGGCTGTTGTTTACGGGCGCCGGGGTTACCACCGAAAACACCGTCACGAGTGCGAAATACATCAATGCCAAGCCCGTGTATTTCCCGAAGATCGACCCCAGGTTCGACAGTGACAACCGGAGTGGTTCGGCCTACCGGACCGCGGCGATCCACGATCTGGACGGCTCGACGACCGGCATCCCTGATTCCTATATTCTGATCAACGACGGCGAGAACGACAGCGTCGCCACGGACGACAACTGCGAGATTCATCCCACCTGGAACGCCTCAGTGTGCAAGGGGGATATCGGACGCATTCAGTTCAGCATCAGGAGGCCCGGACCTACAAGCGGTGTTGGTCTTGCGCTGAAAGATGTTGCTTTGCGGTCAGCTGGTCCTGCACGGGTGGCTGGTCTTAGGCGGGCGGCTGCTCCTCAATACCCAATTACCCTGAGCCGCAATGGCAAGGACTTCAAGATCACGGCCAATCAGAGCACTGTGCGCGCCGGTACCGAGATCCGTGTGAAGACCGAAAGACCGGAAGTTACTATCAGCTTGAGCGAAATGGCCAAAGACTCATGGGTCGTGTTCGAGCTGCCGGGTTTCGCCAACGCGACCTCCGGGAAGCAGCAGGACAGCATCGACGCCCTGCGCAAGGCGACCGAGACTTCGTATTTCAAGGCTCCAGATGCCGTCTGGGTGAAACTGGTAATCCCGACCGCCCCCAAGGGCATTGGCAGAGATCAGTTTGGCCCGTTGGATATTCAAACCAGCATTACGGTAAGGCGATAAGCACCTTATTCGCGAACTGATCGTCGAGGTCCTGAAATCCTCGGTAATCGCTGGCTGAACGGATCGAGGCAGGTCAATACATTCCCGTGCTTACTCGATAGAGCGGTGGTGTTTCGATGGCGCGCATCGTTCAAGGTAGCGCGAGCCCTTCGGGTGTATCGTCCGACACTCTTCTAAAGGTCGGTACAAGTAGCGCGCAAGACGCCCGGAACGATCGACGTCACCTCCCGCACGCCGTTTGTGGAGCGTTGCAATGGGTCGTCAACACGGCTAGGTCAATCTCGCTGCGGTCCAGTCCTGCGCTCATCTTACGTGGCTTGATATCCCTCGCTGCTCCCCTTGGCAAATGCACAGCCGGAATCACAGTGGACCTCCTCAGCGATTTCAATCTAGACGGTTTCCATCGATCAGGCGCGCGCCCAACGACTTCCTGTAAGAGATAATCGCGCCGATGCTTGCGAAGAGTGAGCCCGCGCCCTCGTCAAGGATGTACTTTCCGAGAGTTTCCTTTAAGGCTGCCGACACGCCCAACAACGACATAATCGAAATAAGGAGTAACAGCCAAGGATGGGCATTCAACCAGCTAGACAGCCCATTGGGCAACTTCGAGTCGCGAATTTCGCCTTGGCCGACGGCTACGCTCGCGGCGAGAACGCAAAGCAGTGTGCACCTCAATTCCTTACGCATTGCGGTTTACGCATCATAGCTCATTCGAAAACATATTTGGCCAGAAGCGGCCTTCCATTAGAAATTTCTCCTGTTAAGTCGCACTCACCTACGGCTAGTGTCCCTCTTTCGCCTTATCTTCGCCTATACTAGATCCGTGCCTTCCCGCGCCTGCCGGGTCTCATTCACCGACACTGAAGGCCTCGAACACGCGGTCGAAATCTCCGCGGCGTCGGTCTTCGAAGCTGCCATACTAGCGCTCGCCGAGTTCCGACGGTGCGGACTTGCGGAGGTCGCTTTTGGCCCGTCGACCCGACTGACCATCCGCTGTCAAGCAGCCCGAGACCGAGCACACCGTTAGCGTGGGGAAGCTACAGAGCTGGCTCTATGGAGGAGTCAGGAGCCCGACCGAGCAAGTCGCCAAGTCGAAGCTGAGCGAGATTGTGAGGAAGTAGATCGAATCGAGAAATACCCTTACCAAACCGCGGTCCCTTACTGAGCGGCAACGATGCGCTGCACTGTCATGGGAGATACGCTCAATTCGGCCGCGATCCTGCGTACACTCAGGCCTTCGCGGCGAAGCCGGCGAGCCTTCTCCAACTTCGCCCCGATTAGCTTCCGGGGTCGTCCAAGGTGCTCCGTCTTGCCTTGGCGCTTCAGACGGGCGATCGCTGCGATGGCCCGCTCTGATCGACGCACACGCTCCTGTTTAGCAATAACCGCGAGGATTGCGATCACGGCGTCCTTGAAGAGCCCGGTTGAGTCCAGGTATTCTTCCGTATAGCTGCGCCAGTTCACGCCCGCTGCCGTCAGCCGTTCCAGGTGCGCGAGTGTGGCCGAGACGCCTTCTCTGCTGAGGTGGAAAGGACGCCTTTCTATGGTCCGGTCAGAACGAATTCGGCTGATCGCGAGTCAAAGCTAAAAATTGATTGTGACGATTACTGATATCTCCGCGGCGGATAGGACGCTCATGTAGAATTGCTAACGATGAACCAGGGACTCAGTGACCGAAGCACTCTAGCTCCCTACCTGCTGAGCCTGGTGCGGGTCATCGTCGGCCTTCTATTCCTGCAACACGGGGCTGAGAAGCTCTGGGGATTTGCCGGTGGACGAATCGACCATGACTTCGGCACGCTGCGTGGATTTGCTGGCCCATTGGAAGTCACCGGCGGCACACTAATCGCTCTGGGATTGCTTACGCGCTTTACTGGTTTCATTCTGTGCGGCGAAATGGCGGTCGCTTACTTCAGGTCGTGGGCGCCCCGAGGATTCTATCCAATTCAAAACGGCGGCGAAGAGGCTGTCCTTTTTTGCTACATCTACTTGTGGCTTGTCACAGCCGGAGCGGGGAAATGGAGCCTCGACCGTTTGATTGAAAGGTCCCATTCCTCTAAAAGGACCAGGGTCAAAGAGATGCTCGCATCATGGGAATCCTACGGCCGCTCTATTGTTCGAATGATCTTCGCGTTCACGTTCTGTCTCCATGGATTTCGGCTTGCGTTCGGCCTGCTTCCGGCTTTGGCTGGCCGGCGAGCCGGCATGGCTATGGCACTCGATCTGATGCCTCAGTTCGTGGGGTACTGGGAGATGGTCGGCGGAATTCTGTTGTTCTTGGGGCTCTTGGCCCGCCCGAGTGCCCTAATCTCTGCCATGGTCGCTGTTGTCGCTTATTTCTACGGAGCAGCTCCTCGTGGATTGTGGCCGATCCGAAACGGCGGCAACGAGGCGTTGCTGTACGCGCTCGTTTTCGCGTATATTGCACTGGTCGGCGCAGGCGCATGGAGCCTGGACCGAATCGCGGCAACTCTGCGCTTGAAACATCCGCGGCAGGTCCGGCCAGCGGTGAACTGACCTGATCAATATTAGTTGCACAGGATCTTCCTTCCGCGGTTTCTTCAGGACTTGTAGCGGGGCAAGAGCCGCTCAGCGTTGACGCGGACGATGGCCTGCAGTTCACCGGCTGTGAACACTTTGGAGGCCATGAGGTTTCGCACCGTTTCCTCAGCGGTCCTATACCAGTAATCGGTTCCGAACAGGATCTGGGAAACAGGCACTACTTTCTTGAGCCCTTCCAGAGCCACCGGGTTGGATACTTGTGCGGTATCGAAATGCATCTTGCGGATTTCCGCGAGCGTGCCTTCGGGAACGTTTTTGGGCGGCGGCCCATCCTGGCCTTTGGTCACGATGCCGGGGACGATTTCTGCTTGCGCGCCCCCCAGGAATCGCTCAATCACAAACGGCATCACCCCGCCGCCGTGCGAGAAGATCCACCGGATCCGCGGATACTTGACCGTGGTTCCGCTATAGATCAGGCTGCCGATGGCGCGCGTCGAGTCGGCTCCATACTCGACTAAGGTATCTAGGACTCCGGGCACCAGATTGGTGCAGCAGGCGGCGGTGATGGGATGAACAAAGACCACTGCCCGGCGCCGATTGAGCTCTTCGTACACGGGTGCGAAAGACTCATGACCCAGCCACCTGTCCCTGTAATTGGAAAACAGGCCGATGCCGTCGGCGTCCAGATTGTCGAGAGCGTGTTCGATCTCCTTCAGCGCCCCGTCGGTATCGGTCAGGGAAATGCACGCGAAGCTGCCAAAGCGGCCGGGATGGTCTGACCGCAGCTTGGCAGCGTACTCGTTCGACTCGCGCATCACCCTGCGGATCTCGTCTTGTTTGCCGAACCAAAAGCCGGGCGTCGTGATGGAGAGAATAGCGACCGCGGTTCCCGCCTTGTCCATGTCCTCCATATCCTTCGAAAGATCCCAGGGTGAGCCTGGGCCGCCGCGATTGCCCATTACTATCCCCGGCGACTGGTTGTTTGCTCTGACGAACGCCGTGTACGCCGGCGGCAGGAAGTGATGATGGACATCGATGCGGCGCGGTGCGCCAGTACCCTGCGCGGCGGATCTTACCCAGGGCAACAAGGCGGCTGCGGCGCCGCCAATAAACATACGGCGGGCAAGAAGCGAAGCTGTCAGTGCATCCCTCATAGGCAGGTTCCTAGGCATATTGCGGGAAAATCCGCAGTGCGTTTTCGCGATCGATGGCACGCAGTTGTGCGGCGGTGAAGCCAACTGAGTCCAGGCCCTCGGCAAGGCCGGCTGGGTTTCCAAACGGGTAGTCCGTGCCGAACACGATTTGTGACGCGCCCGCCAGCCTGGCGATGCCTTGCATCACAATCGGGTTTGCAGAGCCGGCCGTATCGTAGAAAAACCGGCGTATATGGTACAGGCGTGAGCCGGCCGGAGGCGTACCGGAGAGATCCTTTTCCGTAACTGAGCCGACGACACGGCTGGCAACGCCGATCAGCGCGCCGCCGCCATGCGACCATATGAACTTGCAGTTAGCGTAGCGCGTGGCCGGACTCGCCTCTGAGGCGCCGCGGCCGGTCACCACGCGCGGATCGGCAGCAATCATGCTCAATATGCTGCGGGCCGTGTCGGTCAACCATTCGAGCGTCGCAGGGTTCGCGTTGGCTAAATTGTGGCAGCAAGGCGCGTCGGTGGGATGGACGAACACCACGGCGTTGCGGCGGTTCAGCTCGTCAAAGACCGGCTCAAACATTTTTTCCCCTAGCCAGTGGTTGCCGTAACTGGTGAGCAAGCCGACGCCGTCGGCTCGCAGAGTCTCGAACGCATAGGCAATCTCGCGCAGGCTCGCGTCGATGTCTGGCAGCGGCAGCGCCGCGAACAATCCAAAGCGGCCCTGGTGATCACGCACCAACCGGGCGCCATAGTCGTTCATATCTCGCGCCATGGCGGTGGCCCGATCGCGCTCGGTACGGTTGAATTCGTCGCCCAGGTATAAACCTGGGGTAGTGACCGAGAGAAAGGCAGTGGCGACACCCCCCTTTTCCATCGCCTCCAGGTCCTTGGTGGGATCGTAGGGTTGGAAAACCTCCCAGCCCTGGCGCTTTCCCGCTGCCAGCAGCGCTTTGAATTTTGGTGAGGCGAAGTGATGGTGCAGATCCAGCCGCTTTGAGCTTGGGGTCTGCGGCCACGCCACACCGCTCGCAAGAAGGCCGCCCGCCGCCCAGATCGCCGGTAGGAACTGGCGGCGCGAGATGGTTGTGCATGAATGATCGGCCATGTCCGGATGCCTGACCGGGTATCTTATCAGTCCTTGGCGCTGAAGTCTTGCGCAACTGGCCCCCTGCGGCCCGAATGGAAACGAAACACTGTCCAGTTGGACGAACTCGGGATTCGGAGAGGTTGGCGCTTGTGACTCCTGGGCTCCACGACACCAACGCAGAGAGGATCAGGGCGAAGCTAACCAGGATGTCGGAACGCGGCTCCGGAACGGCTGAGACCGGCGCCTGGAAGAGACTGCCTCCGGGGTTGTTCACAATGATGGTCCCGTCCGGGACGGTAAGGGAGAAGTCGGCGCTGTTTAAGAAGTCCGCCGACCCGCTGGCGACGCCGATTCCCGCCGACAACTGCCATGTCAAGGTAAGGGATTCGACATTGTACCGCCACAAACCGCCGCTCACGCGGCGCTTTGTGGTCTATTATTGCTCCGCCGTTTATATAGGTGCGGATTTGCGGACGCGACCTTCAGCCCGGCCTCCCCGCCTGACCGTCAGCGTCAGGCAACCCGAGACCGAGCATACCGTTAGCGTCGGCAAACTCCAGGCTTGATGGAGGAACCAGGAGCCCGAACGAGCGAGTCGCCAAGTCGAAGCTGAAGGAGATTTGGGGGAAGTAGGACGCTTGCCGACTAGGTTGATTCAACCGTGGTCGACTGGGCATCTATGACCCGCGTGCCGGCCGCAACTTGAAGCCGCGATTCTTCCTCGGCCTTCTTGACGAGGTATTCAGTTATCACGCTGAGCTGCTCGTCCGAGAGCTTTTCGGGTTCGAGTTCGAAGAGCTTCGCCATTTGCAGATCTTCGCGATGGCGCTGGTACGTTTCTGGATTCATCGCTTCCAATAGCCGGATCAGTAAAACCCGGCGAGCCCGTGAACGATCGCCACACTCGCCCACCTCGGGGTTTGGCGCACGCGATTTGCTGAGGCGCTTTCGACACTTTCTGGGCGAGTCTCCTATGGCGTATGGGGTCATGGTGGCAGCCAATTCTCATCATGTTCTCATCAAGCTCTCATCTCGGGACGCTTCAGGAGCCCTAGACTCGTCTGTGTCTGCCACAGACGCAGAGAAAAACATTTGGGGAGAAACGAGATGTCAGAGAACAGTGCTAACGCTTTCACCGTCCTGCACCTGCGCTTCAAGCTGCGGGTATCGCCAGGTGTCATGCTTGCCCATAGCCGAGAAGCCGCTACCATCATTACCTCGGTAGATGACCTGATCTGGAAGATCTGGGTGTCACAGGAGGAGGAATTTGAGATGGGCGGCATCTATCTGTTTGCCAACCGGGAAGCTGCCGAGGCTTACCTGAACCACCCGGTAATCCAAGCCGTTTGCAGCAATCCTGCTGTAGTATCCACTGAGTCCCAGCTATGGGACGTAGAGAGTTCCCTTTCAGCTCTCACGCGGGCTCCTCTGCGGGGGATTCGGCCGCAATATTCACAACCAGACGCCCTGGTAGCAGGAGGCCGGTAATGAAGAACCCAAACAACATGCAGCAGAAAATTGAGCAGTTCGCCGGTCAGGTGGTAACGGATCTCGCAGCTGCCATGGCTGGTGTCATGACCAACCTTGGGCACAAACTGGGCTTTTACCGGACCATGGCACAGAGCGGTCCCATCAACTCTGATGAACTGGCGCGCCGAACGGCCACAAATGAACGTTCCGTGCAAGAGTGGCTCAACGGGCAGGTCGCCGGAGGATATGTCGTGTTCGACCCGGGCACCAAGCAATACACACTACCGCCTGAACACGCCTTCGTATTGGCCAATGCGGATAGTCCAATATTTCTGCCGCCGGCTTTCGATGTAGCCGCTTCTTTGTGGCACGACGAAGACCAGATCCTCGCCGCTTTCCGCTCTGGACGGGGCGTGGGCTGGCACGAACATAATTGCCGGCTATTCACCGGCACGGAGGCCTTCTTTCGCAACGGATACCGGGCGCACCTGACTCAAACCTGGATTCCATGCCTGAGCGGTGTCCAGGAGAAACTAGTCAACGGCGGGCTTGTGGCCGATCTCGGCTGCGGGCACGGCGCCTCGGTTATCCTCATGGCGCAGGCATTTCCTAAGTCAAAGTTCGTGGGAATTGACTACCATGAATCTTCGATTATTGTGGCACGGGAGCGAGCGAAGCAGGCCGGAGTAGCAGATCGGGTTCGGTTTGAGGTGGGAACCCCGCGGGCGCTTGTGAACAGTAAGGAGAAATTCGACCTGATCTGCTTCATGGATTCGCTGCACGATATGGGCGACCCGCTGGAAGCTGTGTCGGCGTCCGGGCAGGCAATGGCTCCCGACGGCGCACTCATGCTTGTGGAGCCGTTCGCAAAGGACCGCTCCGAGGAAAATGTCGGCCCAGTGGCCAGGATGTACTACTCGGCTTCCGTCGGTTTCTGTACCCAGAACGCACTGTCCCAAGGAGGACGCTATTCACTGGGAGCGCAGGCCGGCGCTACCCAGCTGCTGGGCATTCTCAAGAAGGGGGGATTCCGGAGCGCGAGAGTGGCCATGGAAACTCCGTTCAATCTGATTCTTGAGGCTCGCCCCTGAACCACCGTTCAACCTTGTGCGGGGAGCGCAGATTCCGTTGTTGGCCGATATCGATAGCCAACTCCCCGCACCGTCTCCAGCACGTCCCGGTGCGCTCCCAGCTTCTGTCGCACGGAGCGCACCACAGTCTCCACCACGTTGCTGGTGGACGCTTCCTTTCCGTATCCCCAGACAGCTTCCACCAGTTCGTAGCGAGCGACAGCCCTGTTCGGCCTGGCCACAAGATACGCCAAGACTCCGAACTCAAGCGGGGTCAGACCAATCCGGCTTCCATTCACGACTAACTCACGCGCTTGCTCATCGAGCAATGGTGAGGAGGATGCAGCTGCGCCCGTTGCCGTGCCGGTTTCCTTGGCAAGCAAGATGCCAAGCCAGCCGTCTACAGAATCCAATCCCATGTCGAGACGAAAGGTGTGGTGCAGAACCCCGTCGAGGACAGGGCGGACTTCGTCAACCAGATGGAATCCCAATTGTTCGAAAGAGCTGCGGTATTGCTCCGCATCACAGTAGCATGTATAGATCCAGCGCAGCCGCGGACGCAGTTCCAGATAGGTACGTTTTATGTCGAGCCAGCAGGCCGCCTGCCCGGATGAGGGCCCTTCTCCCGTGTCGCGATCCAACGTCCGCCGCAGCCAGAGCGCGGCGGCCCGATCTTCTGAGCGCGGCAGGTCCCTGGCCCAGCTTGCTGCAAGCGGGTCTCTCTCAATCACATTTTTGTGGACCTTCGATGCCACAATCGCCTGGTAGAAACCTTGCACTTCGCCATGTTCATCCCGCACGACAAAAAAAGAGTCCGGATGGGACCGCCACCACTGTTCCAGCGCTTGACGCGACTGAGACCCGTCGAACTTCTGAATAATCGCTGCAATGGATGTCTTGTCGTCGGCGCGGGCCGGCTCGACGGAAACCGAACTTTCCGTCGTGGGGAAAAACCCTTCGCGGAGGTTCTCGTTTTCAAGCAGGTAGAGTACGTCGGCCGTGCAACGCCATTGGTCGGATCGCGGCGCCTGCCTGTATTGGTCACGCACGACCTGTGAAGCCGCGCGCCGGTATGCGTGGTACCGCGCCGGATCACGGGACTTGAGAGCAGCCGCTACCGGACCGCGAACGGCTTCGTGCACCAGCAATCCGTGAGGACCTGCGCTGACAAATGGCAGGGCACGCAGCCGATCCAGTGCCTCATCGGCCGAGATGTGCGGCAGCATAGTTGCGAGTAGCGGCGCGGTGGCTGTTCGGACCAGGCAGGCGGCCTGCACGACTTTTACGGTTTCCGAATCGGCATCTTCCAGAAAGAGCCCCGCCATATGCTCCAGCACTTGATGACGAGTAGCCGCACTGCCACGCACCTGCCCGCCCGCAAAGTAGAGCGCCACTCCCAGTGAAAGCGCCAACGGATGCCCGCGCGCAACCCGATTCAACTCCCGCGCGCTGCCCTCCGGCACACCCTCCGAGGTCAGATACTCTAAAGCCACCTCCGGAGAAAATGTCTCAAGGAGCATCGAATCAAACAGGCCTCTCCATTCCGGGGCAATACGCCAAGCTGGCCGGGGTGGCTCGCGACTGGACAGGATGGTGCGCACACTGTCGCTGAGCGAAGGCAGAAAAACCTGCCTCAGCCAGGAGTCCAGCAGACGGAAGGATTCATAACTATCGAGCACCAAAAGCGTTCGTTTTCGCCCGTTCGACAGACCGGCTGCCACGACCGCGGGATCTCCGGACTCGGAGGCGCCGATTTCCTCGCAGATTGCGCGACACAACGCCGCCGGGGACGGTTCGCACCAGCGGGCGTCCATCCGCACAACGAAAACGCCCTTTCCGCGCATACTTGCCGCCAAGGCATTCAGCAAGTGAGTTTTTCCTATGCCCGGGATGCCCTGAATATGCATCAGTAGCGGTTCATCTCCCAGCGCAAAAGCTTCCAGGCGTTCGAGCTCTGCGTGGCGGCCGGCTGGTATTTCAACCGCACGCCGTTCCAATCTGTCTCTTAGAGACATAGCCACAGTTTACGCTGTCTTCAAGCAGCTTGATCACTCTGGACACGTCCACAACGCACCTCTTTGGTAGGCTGGCTTTTGCGAAACAATTGTTCCCACGGTCTGCCGGCGCCCGACGACGCCAGGTAGAACCATTCCACGGCCTACCCGCGTGCTGAGCAGCGTCAGGCTCTTCCCAGTAGGGACTCGCTCATCCCAGCGGCCGAATTCCTGAGCTCGTTGTGAAGCCGCCGGCCAAGATGTGCCCCAAGTTCCGGCATCGCCTCAATGTCGACGGGCTGTATGCGCCGCATCTGTGAGACAACGGCGCCAACGGTGGTTGTCACCTCGACTTGATCAACGGCGCCGTCCGGGTAGTTCAGGCTGAAGACCTCGCGAATTCCGAGTACCGCGGCGGCGGCTCGCAGTTCCGCCCCACGAACGCGACCGACTTCCACCGGATCGCCTCCCTTTCCGAGTGAGCCGAACCTCCCACGTTCTCCACGGGTGGCCGTGACGAGATACGTCTCAACCCCTTCAGCAGCGTACTTGGCGAGCGTGCCACCGAAACCGAGTGACTCATCGTCGGGATGAGCGAGGACGGCCAGCAATTTGAATCTTCTGTTCATCGTGACCCGGCCTCGGCGTGCTTCTTCAGTCCCCGCGCCTCCAGATCGAGATAACGCGCATTCAAGCCGCAGGTCAGGCGGGCGGCTAGCGGCCCGAGCGGGCCTGAGAAATCCACCGAGAGCGTGACAGGCGCTAACGTGTCAGCGCCGCTTTGATCCGAGCAAGATGGTGGTAACTGTGGCGCACCGCATGATCCTCCAGGAAGAACTGGCAAGTGAGTGGAGCGTCACTGTTGAGCGATACAGGTGCAGCGCGGTCGAGCTCTTCGCCGGTAAAGGCCCGGATTGCCGCGGCCGCCGCCGCGCTATTGGTTTTCAACAGGGCGAGTGCGGCTTCTTTGGTGACCTTGTCGTTCTCTTTCGCGTGGTCTCGGTTGATCGTATCGACCGCGTCCCACGTCACGCCCGCGATCGGCTGGCCGGCAGCGAGCAGACTCGCAAGCTGAATCTCAACCGGGTACATACTGGCGACGTGGTGTACAACCACACCGATTTTCCGGCGGTCCTTGAGAAGGCACCACTGCCACTCCGCCTCAGAAAGCGTGGCCGCAAAAGCAGCCAGTGCTGTTGCTCCGTTCTCAAGACGGGTGGCAAGGGCTTCCGACCTTTGATTCGGAATTGCCCCCAGCGACTGCGATTGGGTTTCGGCGACCTGTTGATGATTATGGTTTTTCATTCTTCTAGCTCTCCTTCTTCAAAGGGAAACAGTGACTCTTAGAAAAGTGGCAGGGATCAGAGTGCCGTCATCCGTGCTCTTGTTGTGTGCCTTCGCAAGGTCCAGCAGTTGACTTTGAAGCTCTTCGGCCCTCCCGCTCTGTTCCGCGGCCTCAAATGCGTTCATGGTGGGCCCATAGAATCGCCTGAAAAGGCTGATAAACTCCGCTGGACCCTTGCTGGCCGATACAAAGTAGTACGTATCCTTGGTCATGGACACCTTTTCCTTAGGCACGCCGGTCTGAGCAAAGCGCTCAATGACGTGATTTTCGGCGCCCCACAGCATTGGGCTGACGAAACCTTCCGGGGGCGGAGGCGTAAACGACGAACTGATCTTCAGGAGCTGCGAGACGAAGGTTGGATCGTTTGGAATCCAGTTGCCCATCACAATGGCTCCGCCTGGTTTTGTGACGCGGACCATCTCCCTGGCCACGTCGAAGGGTTTGGCGGCGAACATGGCGCCGAATACGGAGAGAGTCAAGTCGAAGGCATTGTTGTCGATGCCTTGCAAGTTGCAGGCATCCCCCTCGTGAAATCTCAGCCGTCGGAGTCCCTGCTCCGCCGCCCGTTTGTTGCCGGCCGCAACGAGATTGCTGGCAATGTCGACTCCGGTAACTTCTGCCCCGAGACGCGCCAGCGGCACCGCCGTAGTGCCGTCTCCACAGCCGAGATCCAAGGCCCGCAGCGGAGGCTTGACCCCGAGCGATCCCACGACTGTTTCACCGGATTCCCGCATGAAGGCGGCGATCGCCGTGAAATCGCCCTTTTCCCAGAGTGCTTTGTTCGGATTCATGAATGCTCCTTGTGTATGCGTAGCTGCAGGCCGAAGCTGGCTAAGCCCTGTCGAAATCGGCGACGGGTTCCAAGACTCGTCGATCGCCGGACTGGGCCGGTTTCGAGACGACCACGTGCCTGGGCAATCCGGGAACAATCATCGGCACCTGCCGCCGGTAATCGATGTATTCGGGATGGCTCGCCATGAGATCGCGTTCCTCGAGCCGGATGGCAACGAAGATGTACAGCGTTGTCACCACGGCAAAGAACAGATGAGTCACCGTCATGACCGGCGTACTCCAGAACAGGGTGATCCAGCCTATGTAGAGCGGATGGCGGACCATACGATAAAGCCACGGCGTCCTGAACACGAGCGCGGATTGAGGCCGTCCCTGCAGGTTCAGCCAGATTTGCCGGAGGCCGAATAAGTCAAAGTGGTTGATCACGAAAGTGGCGAGCAGTAGGAGCGCCCAACCAAATGCGTACCCGGCGTAGAGTGCCGATGCTCCCACACTGTTTTGAACGTCCCAGACTGTTCCTCCGAGAGGCTTCCACTTCCAGAACAGAAGCATCATCGCGAGGTTGCTGGCCATGACATAAGTGCTCCGTTCCGCAGCGGGCGGAATCACTCGGGTCAGCAGGCGCTTGAACGCCGGCCGCGCCATCACGCTGTGTTGTAGGGCGAAAACCAACAACAGCCCCAGATCGATCAGCAGCGCGGTTTGCCAAGGACCGTCCGCCGGGGAATCCATGGATTTCGGAACGCCGAAGTTGCCGATAAACCCGGCGAGGTACAAAAACGTGGCTAGGGACGCCACGTAGCTGAGCGTTCCATAAACGAAAACGGTTATGCGTTTCATGTTCTCTTGCTCCTTGGTCTACAATTGTTTAGGAAACGGGGCACAACGACCATGCTTGAGCGTTCCGATGAATTGCTCGGACGTTCGCCCGGGCTGATTGCTTTGCAGTTCAGCCGGGAGAATTTGCAGGTCGTCCAGAGAGCTGAATGGACGCATTCTCCGAGATTTTGAGTGGGGTAAAGCTAAGCGGCGCGTTATTCTTCCGCGCTGAGTTTTCAGCTCCCTGGTGTTTTGCGTCACCCGCGTCCAACACTCTTGCGCCTCTGCTGGCGCCAGGAGCGCCCCACCTGGTGATCTACCACTTCGTCATCGACGGCGCAGCGTTCGTGACGTTGCCCGATGGAGCGTCGATCGAGCTTGGTCCCGGAGATATCGTCGTCCTTCCCCACGGGGATCCACACGTGATGACCAGCGCACGGGGTTTGATGGGAGAAGCGCTTACCTCGGCGATTCTTTCCAAAATCAAATCGCGCGATTTGCGTCCCATGCAGGCTGGCGGAGGCGGCGATTCAGCGCGATATGTTTGTGGGTACATGGCTTGCGACCCCTTCCTGAGCCGGCCGATTCTCGGCGGTCTACCGCCCGTCTTTAAGGTCAACATCCGAACGGATCGCTCGGGGCACTGGCTCGAGAATTCGATCTTGCACCTAGTAGAGGAAGCAGCTTCGGGACGGGTCGGCAGTGATGCCATGCTCGCCAAGCTCTCGGAGGCCTTGTTCGTCGACACCCTGCGCCGCTATGTTGCCAGCCTGCCCGAACAGCAAACGGGTTGGCTCGCGGGAGCGCGCGATCCCATTGTGGGGAAAAGCCTCGGATTGCTGCACAGCCGCATTGCCCATCCTTGGACCATCGCGGATCTGGCGGATGAGGTGGGCATCTCACGGACCGCTCTCGCGGAGCGTTTTACGCGGTATCTTTCCGAGCCACCAATGACGTACTTGACTCGCTGGAGGCTTCAATTAGCCGCGCGATCGCTGGAGAACACGCCGCGGGGTGTATCGGAAATCGCCGGCGAAGTGGGATACGAGTCGGAAGCGGCCTTCAATCGCGCATTCAAAAGAGAGTTTGGGGAGCCCCCCGGCCGCTATCGCCTCAACCATAAGCGAACCTCTAGCAAGAGCACTAACGTGGACGCTCGCCCCGCCGGCGTTAAAGTGAATTCGAGCAGTGATGACTTGGCGGAAAGGATCGGTATTTCGTCCCATGGCTCTGGTGCGCGGAGGAGGTAGTATGACCCTCAACTCAGATCGCCGAAGAAAGCGGTTACGTCGTTTGCGACTGCCGCCGGTTCTTCAACCGGAGCAAAATGCCCGCCGCGCGGAAAGACTGTCCATCGCTGGATGTTGTACGCGCGCTCCAGATACGGGCGCGGTGGCTCACCCTCAGGAACGGTTTGATGCGCGAAGACGCCAAACGCCGTGGGCGTGCCGATGAAGCGGCGATCGACCGGATACCAGCGATTATCCCAATAGTCGCGCATCGACGAAGTGATGGTCTGGGTGACCCAGTACAGGGTGAGCGTGGCGCAGAGAAAGTCATCGGACGGAGTGACATCGCTCCACGATTGCCACTTCTCCCCCACATATGCGGCTAGTCCCACCGGAGAGTCGTTCAGTCCATAGCCGATGGTCTGCGGCTTAGTCGACTGGATCGCGCTGTAGCCCCGCTCTGTAACGTCCCATCCTCGGTTCACCGCAAGATACGCACGCTCGACATCGGACAGTTCCCTGTCATCCACGATGGGCGCAAGGTCGGATTCTAGTGTGGTGAGATGAATTCCGATTACCGATTCTGGATGATCCAGCGCAAGGATCGTAGTCACTCCAGACCCAAAATCATAACCGCCCGCACCGTAGCGGGTATATCCGAGCTCGGACATTAGCCGATGCCAGCGCTCCGAGACGTACCGGTAGTTGATTCCAACCTGGGGTGGGCGCGGTGAGAATCCATACCCAGGCAAGGAGGGCGCGACCACGTCGAAGTCAGGGAGCATCGGCAGCATCCCTACGTAATCGAGGAAACTGCCCGGCCAGCCATGCGTGAGTACGAGCGGCACGCCCCGACCCGATGCCGCACGCTTGTACACGAAGTGGATGCCCTCCCACGCGAAGTGGTCGAGAGTGTTGAGCCTTTGCTCCCAGGCACGCCAGTCGAACTCATCGGCCCAGTAGGACACCAGATGCCGCAACCAATCGAGCTCGGTGCCCTGTCTCCAGCCTATGCCGGGCAACTGGTCGGGCCACCTGGTACGTCGTAAACGTGCCCGCAGGTCCTCAAGCACTTCATCTGCGACATGAATCCGGAACGGCTCCACGAAGTCAACTCCCTGTTAGGCAGTAGCCAAGCGAACGCGCAGCAAGGGCGAACACCTCCGGAACCGACTTCGCTGCAGTCGTCCAGCGGCGCCGGGTAGCATACTGCCGCACGGCCCGATTCTAAATACAGGTGCTGCATCGCCAGAGTTCCGTGTGCAATAGAACAAGGCTTTTTCCGGAAATGCGGCCTGTGGAGTTCCGGGCGCGTTGGGCGCGAGCGATTCCATTCGTGTGCTTTCCTCTATGATTGTCGTTCACTTTTGAGACCCCCATCCGCGGCGCGCTTACTAAAGAGGTAAACTGTCGGGCAGCGCAGCCGCGCTGGAGACTCTCATGAAACCATTCTTACTGGCTACCGCCGTTGTCGCCTTGTGTTCAACCGCTTCCGCGGGCGATGAAGCACATATCCTGCGCCTGGACCATTATGTCCAGGTTCGCTCCACGGTCCCCGCCATCTCGGGCCAGTCCACCGAGATCTACGTGCGCGAAGTGGTCGAGGCCGGCACAGTGCTGCGCGGCGGTCCGGCGGCAGATCGCGTGGCGCTGTTCATCCACGGCGCGGGCACGCCCGCCGAGGTCGCCTTCGACGTCCCGTATCACGACTACAGTTGGATGGCGTATCTCGCCCAGGCGGGCTTCGATGTTTTCTCCATGGATATGACCGGCTACGGGCGTTCCACGCGGCCAACCGCGATGAGCGATCCTTGCAATCTCTCGCGCGAGCAACAGAACGCTTTTGTTCCGGCCCTTATCCCGGCACCCTGCTCCGCCAGTTATCCGCAGCAGATGACCACGCTCGCTTCGGACTGGTATGACATCGACGCGGTTGTCGACCACATCCGCGCGCTGCGTCATGTCGAGAAACTGGATCTGCTGGCCTGGTCGCTCGGCGGGCCACGCTCGGCTGGCTACGCGGCCGGGCATCCCGATAAAGTTTCACGGCTGGTGCTACTGGCTCCGGCCTACAATCGCGCCGCATCCGCCACGCCGCCTCCACAGGTGCCCGCCGACGGCGCCGCCATGAACACGCAATCGCGCGACGAATTTATTCGCAACTGGAACCGCCAGGTCGGCTGCACGGATCAGTATGAACCGGCCGCCCGCGATTCGGTCTGGTCTGAAATGCTGCTTTCCGATCCGGTTGGCGCCACCTGGGGCACCGGCGTGCGGCGCGCTCCGCAAGTCACCGTCTGGGGATGGACAACGGCCATCGTTTCCAAAATGCAGATTCCCACGCTGATGGTTTCCGGTGCCCATGACAAACAGGTGAACCCGGAACGCGTGCGCGAGCTTTACGCCGATCTCGGCTCAACTCAGAAGGTGTTCGTGGACCTAGCCTGCTCGTCGCACAACGCCATGTGGGAAAAGAATCACCTACTGCTCTTCCAGGCCTCGCTGGAGTGGCTGACCAAAGGCACGGTAGAAGGCAAACAGGAAGGAATGCTGCGGCTCGGCTACTGACGGGCGATGCGACGCCGGCGGGCTTGAAATGCGGCAATCGCCAGGAAGCCGGCGAACAGCACGAGAATGAGGCGGGGCTCGGGTATGGCGCCGACTGGAACAACGGTGGCGCTTCCGTCTATGCTTGTGAACGAGATATCGTTCAGGCTGGAATCTAAGAGTACGATGTTAGACAGCGAGATGGCGCTCGTTCCTTCGGCCAAGGAGGTGAACTGTAACGTTGCCAGCACGCCTGGTGTGCCGCTCGTGCTTGCACCTGAAATCGCCCCGCTCAAAACGTCAGCTGTGCCGGAGATCGCACCGCCAATATTGTCGATGGTGCCTGGGAGAAAGATCGTCGTGCCGGCGGAGGATAAGAACGGCCCCTCGCTTTCCGACGTAGCGGCAAGCAGGGTTGGATCGAAACCGACATCGAATTGAAAAGCATACAGATCCGACACATCCGTGATGTCGACGTTGACGTCCACCGTGTTCCCGACGCCAACCGTCTGCGAGACTGGATCGATGCTCACCGTCGCGGCATGAACCGCCGCTAGCGTAAGAAAACAAGCGGCCAGCGCCTTGCTTTTCATGTGCGGAACCTCCGGGGCATTCAGTATAAGCCGAAATCTGGGATAAATTCAAGGTTACACTCCGCTCACTAACCTACAGTTGGGTGAAAATCCTCGCGCAGCCGCGAGCGATTTGAGCCAAAACCGGGCGTGGCAATAGACCGCATAGTACTTCGTGACTGCACTTAGCTAGGCTCAGGCAATGGCGTAGATCGTGCATCAGGATTCATGGATTTGCGGACGGTTTTTCTTTAAGCCATCTGCGCCCCAAGCGGGCAACTCGACAGGCAGTAGCGCGACCCTCCCACCTTGCAGGCGAGTTCCGCCCGACACGCACATTTTCAAGCAGGGGTGCTTCCTATGACTTCGATATTGAAAGCAGGGCCGCTCGTAGCGGTCATTCTATTCCCGGTCTCAGCCCAACAGTTCGTAAACAAGGCGCCTCAGGCGCGCCCACACTTAATGGAAACCTATGGCAAGCTGCCGTTGAGTTTCGAGGCCAATCATGGACAAACCGACCGGCGCGTGAAGTTTCTGTCGCGCGGGTCAGGTTATACATTGTTTCTTACCCAGGACTCGGCCGTGTTGTCGCTGCATGGAAAGACGACGAACGCAGCGCTTCGGATGAAGGTCATTGGCGCGAATCCGCATGCGGCGGTCGTAGGCACGGACGGCCTACCCGGCAAGAGCAACTACTTCGTGGGCAAAGACCCGAAGCAGTGGCGCACGAACGTTCCCACCTACGCGTCGGTGAAGTACACAGAGGTCTATCCAGGGATCGACCTGGTCTACCACGGCAATCAACGCCTACTGGAATACGACTTCATGGTGGCGCCGGGGGCCGATCCGCGCGCCATCGAGCTTCGATTCCAAGGCGCCAAGAAGCTGACCGTGAACCCCGCCGGAGCGTTAGTGATCGGGCTGGGCGGTGATGAGGTGATCGAGCACGCGCCAGTTGTATACCAGGAGGTCGGCGGCCAGCGGCAGACCGTACGCGCACGCTATGTCCTGCGGGATAAAGGTCGAGTGGGCTTCAACGTCGCGGAATACGACCGAAACCTACAACTAGTGATCGACCCGACGCTGGTGTATTCCACCTACTTGGGCGGAAACGGCAACGAGAATGGCCTTGGGATGGCAGTTGATGCGGCGGGCAGCGTTTTCATAACGGGTGCTACAGGTTCGGCTAATTTTCCGACTACCTTGGGTAGTTTCAAGACTAAGGCCAGCGGCGCAGAATGGGAGGCTTTCGTAAGCAAGCTAAATGCCGCCGGCACCTCGCTGATTTACTCTACCTACCTCGGCGGAAGTGGCGGCTCTGCGGGCCTCTCCCTCGCCGTTGATACCGCAGGTAACGTCTATGTGACAGGCACCGCCAATGATGGCTTCCCAACCACCCCGGGGGCCTTTCAAACCAGCTGCGCTGCGCCAGGCAACGCCTTCGTAAGCAAGCTAGATGCCGCCGGCTCTAGCTTGATTTATTCGACCTATCTGGGAGCGTCGACAGGAGGCGGAGTCGGGGGCAATAGCATTGCAGTGGATCCTAGTGGTAACGCCTACGTTACAGGCTACACCTCTTCCTTTGACTTCCCCACCACGGTCAACGCCTTCCAGACCACACTGCACGCATCATCGGGCGTAACTGCATTCGTAAGCAAACTGAACGCCGCCGGCTCAGCGTTGGTCTATTCCACGTATTTGGGCGGAAACTATCTTGAGTTGGGTACTGGCATAGCGGTCGATGCGCTCGGCAGCGCCTACGTTGTAGGCAGCACCGGTTCATCGGATTTCCCCACCACGTCCGCCGCATTTCAGCCTACTCTGCATGGTGCGAGGAACGCCTTCATCACGAAGTTGAATGCAACTGGCTCCGGCTTGATCTACTCCACCTATCTGGGCGGAAGTTGGTACGACTGGGCCTACGGCATATCGCTCGACGCCGGACACAACGCCTACGTCACCGGCGAGGCAGGTTCCTCCGACTTCCCGACAACGCCTAGTGCGCTCCAGAGCGCTCCTGCTGGTACTGCCATTGCTGCCTTTACTGCGAAGGTGAACTCCACTGGATCGGCTCTGCTTTACTCTACTTATTTAGGCGGGATGTCTGGCGCATCCGGTAGAGCGGTAACAGTTGATGCATCGGGCGACGCTTATGTTACCGGATATGCTTACGCCGGTTTTCCTACAACTTCCGACGCATTTCAATCGGTGTTCGGCGGCGGCGACGACGTTTTTATAAGCAAACTAAATCCCATCGGTTCCGCCCTGCTCTACTCTAGTTATCTGGGCGGAGCGGATCACGACGAGGGCTACGGCATTGCCATCGACGCCTCCGGGAACGTCTATATGGCAGGAACCACTTCCTCCTCCGATTTCCCTATCACGGGCGGCGCCATGGAAAGTGCGTTCGGCGGGGGGGCTAACGACTCCTTTGTCGCCAAACTAAACCTTGGGTCGGTCGTTAGCACCGGGCCGGTGACCGCTGCATCTCTGAGCGGCCCCGCAGGTAACAACGGTTGGTCTGTTGGCCCTGTGACCGTGACGCTAAATGCTACTGCCGGTAGCAGCCCCGTTTCCGCTACGTATTATAAAGTCGACAATGGAGCATACCAGGCTTATGGCGCTCCATTCCAGATTACCGGCGATGGTATTCACCAGCTCGCGTATTACAGCGTTGACACGGCGGGGAATCAGGAAACACCCCACGGTCAGACGATGAAGATCGACTCCTCTCCGCCTGTAAGCCACGTCGCCGCACTTCCTGGCACGGCCTCTTCACCGAACTTCAGCGTCCAATGGTCCGGCTCAGATGCAACATCCGGCCTTGTCAACTACACGATCTACGTCTCGGATGGCACCGGCTTCACCCCCTGGCTGAGCCAAACCACCGCCACGCAGGCGTGGTACACCGGATACCTCGGCCACACCTACCGCTTCTACTCCGCGGCGCGAGACGTGGCTGGAAATGTCGAGGTCAAAACGATTGCCGACGCCACCACCACCGTCCCGGCTCAAATGGCCGCTGACACCAATGGCGACGGGCAAATCAACTGCACTGACATCGCCATCGTCAAAGCCTCCTTCGGCAAACGCACCGGCCAGACGGGCTTCGACCCCCGCGCCGACGTCAACCACGACGGTATCGTCGACATCCGCGATCTCGCCGCTGTGTCACAGAAGCTAATACCGGGCACCACATGCCCCTAGTCCGAATTTAAGCCGCGCTGGCACTAACCCGCGAAGCTGTTGCTCACCTAAAACTCGAAAGACGTGTCCGAACGCACGCCAGTGAGGTTTTATGTTCACCCTTGCAATTTTGCTCGCATTTTCTGGCTCAGCAGGGCCGGTCGCGACAACGACGCCCGCGACACGGTCGCACGTGATCGAATCCTATGGTAAGTTGCCGTTGAGTTTCGAGGCCAATCAGGGACAAACCGACCGGCGCGTGAAGTTCCTGTCGCGCGGGTCGGGCTATACATTGTTTCTTACCCAGGACTCGGCCGTGTTCTCGCTGCATGGAAAGAAGACGAACGCTGCACTTCGGATGAAGGTGCTTGGCGCGAACCCGCATGCGGCGGTCGCAGGCACGGACGGCCTGCCCGGCAAAAGCAACTACTTCGTCGGGAACGATCCTAGGCAGTGGCGCACGAATGTGCCGACCTACGCGTCGGTGAAGTACACAGAGGTCTATCCGGGGATCGATCTGGTGTATCACGGCAACCAGCGGCTGCTGGAGTACGACTTCATGGTGGCGCCGGGGGCAGATCCGCGGGCCATCGAGCTTCGATTCCATGGCGCCAAGAGGCTGACCGTAAACCCTGACGGCGCGCTAGTGATCGGGATCGGTGACAACGAAGTGATTGAACATGCGCCGGTTGTATACCAGGAGATCGGCGGCCGGCGGCGGGCTCTGCCCGGACGGTACGTGCTGCGCGGCAGAGGCCGAGTGGGATTCAGCGTGGCTGGGTACGACCGCGAGCAGCCGCTGGTAATTGACCCGACGCTGGTATATTCGACGTACTTGGGTGAAAGCGACTCGGGCGAAGGCATAGCAGTGGATAGCTCAGGCAACGCCTACGTCACGGGTGGGACCGGTTCCTCGAACTTTCCAACGACGTCGGGCGCATTTCAGACCACTTCTGCGGTCGGACCCGATGTATTTGTTACGAAGCTGAACGCGACCGGCTCGGCCTTAGTCTACTCCACCTACTTCGGTGGAAGCGGGTCCGACGGTGGCGTCGGCATAGCGGTTGACACCTCGGGAAACGCGTACGTCACGGGGTACACCTATGGCTCAGGAAAGAACAATGATTTCCCGGTCACGCCGGGCGCCTTCCAGACGACTTACGGCGGTGGGTTTGTAAACAGCTTTGTGACCAAGCTGAACGCCACGGGTTCAGCTCTGGTTTATTCTACCTACTTAGGCGGAAACGATTTCGACTGGGCCAACACCATCGTCGTCGACGGCGCCGGAGACGCTTTTGTCACCGGGTACAGTGAGTCTCCCGATTTCCCTACCACCCCCGGCGCCTTTCAGACCGCTCACGACAATGGAACAGATGCCTTCGTGACCAAGCTCAACGCTTCTGGTTCCGCCCTAGTCTATTCGACGTTGCTGGGCGGGAATCTTGGCAATGTTTACAGCACTGGGTGGGGCATTGCTGTCGATGCCTCGGGCAACGCTTATGTCACGGACCACATAAGCGAAACCAACTTTCCGACCACACCCGGGTCTTATCAGGCGTGTGGCCGCGAAGATGCCTTCGTGAGCAAGCTGAACGCCTCGGGCTCCGCCTTGCTTTATTCGACTTGCCTAGGAGGCTCCACCCCCGGTAACAACTGGGGACTAGCGGTCGCCGTGGACGCCTCCCTCAACACATATGTTATCGGTGTGGCCAATGCGGATTTTCCCAGCACGCCAGGCGCCTTCCAAACCGCCGCTCATGGAAGAAATAATGCCTTCGTGACAAAACTGAACGCAACTGGCACTGCCGTGCTCTATTCCACTTACTTGGGTGGAAGCGGTGGCGAACTGGGAGCGGAAATCGTCCCGGGCACCCGCATAGCGGTTGATGCCTCGGGCAACGCTTATGTAACCGGCGTTACCTATTCCCCCGATTTCCCGACCACGCCAGACGCCTTTCAGGCTGCTCTAGGTGGTGTTTCAAACGCCTTCGTCAGTAAGTTGAACGCCGAGGGTTCGGCATTGCTCTACTCCACCTTCCTGGGCGGAAGCGGCGCCGAGGGCAATGCTATCGCAATCGATGCTGCCGGTAACGTTTATCTTACTGGTGATGCTTACGGTCCCGGGTCATCCAGCGATTTCCCCACTACTCCGGGAGCCTACCAAACCACGTACGGAGGCTTCGGCGCTGCCTTCGTGGCCAAGCTGAACCTGGGCATCTCCGTCAACCCACCGATCACTACAGCGGTTCTCAACGGCCCGGCCGGCAATGACGGCTGGTATCTCGGCACTGTGAGTGTGACACTCAGTGTGGCCGCCGGCAGCAACCCTGTTTCCGCCACTTATTATAAAGTCGACACTGGAGCATACCAGGCCTATGGCGCTCCATTCTCGATCGCGGGCGACGGGAGTCACCAATTTTTGTTCTACAGCGTTGACACGGCGGGAAATCAGGAAACGCCCCACGGTCAGACGATGAAGATCGACTCCACTCCGCCTGTAAGCCACGTCGCCGCGCTGCCTGGAACAGCCTTTTCGCCGAACTTCAGCGTCCAATGGTCCGGTTCAGATGCAACATCTGGCTTGGTCAACTACACGATCTACGTCTCGGATGGCACGGGCTTGATACCTTGGCTGACCCAAACGACAGCGACTCAGGCTTGGTTCGCCGGCTATCTCGGCCACACCTACCGCTTCTACTCCGCGGCGCGAGACATAGCAGGTAACGTCGAGGTCAAGACAGTCGCTGACGCCACTACCACCGTCCCGGCTCAAATGGCCGCGGACGTCAATGGCGACGGCCAAATCAACTGTCTGGACATCGCAATCGTGAAGGCGTCCTTCGGGAAGAAAACGGGCCAGCCCGGCTTCGACCCGCGCGCCGACGTCAATCACGACGGCATCGTCGACATCCGCGACCTCGCCGCTGTATCACAGAAGCTGATTCCCGGTACCACCTGCCCGTAACCGGCCATCGCTGGGGCACGAACGCTCGAAGCCGTGGTCTAGAATAGTGAATTGCCGTCCATTCGTAATTCAAAATTCTAAAGGTGAATATCGTTCATGCCCCATAAGTTGACCAATGTCCTGGAGCGCGTGCCCAGCGACATTGAAATCGCGCAAGCTGCAACGCCTCTTCCCATCGACAAGATCGCTGCCGAAGCCGGCATCCTTCCCGAAGAGCTGGACCTCTATGGCAAAAGCAAAGCCAAAGTGCACCTCGACATTCGCGATCGCCTGAAGGACGTTCCCAACGGCAAGTACATTGTCGTCACCGCGATCACCCCCACCCCGCTGGGCGAAGGAAAAACCACAACTACGGTCGGCTTGAGCCAGGCGCTGGGCGCGCACTTAGGCAAGAAGGTGTTCACGTGCATCCGCCAGCCCAGCCAGGGCCCGACGTTCGGCATCAAAGGCGGCGCGGCCGGCGGCGGCTACAGCCAGGTTATTCCGATGGAGGAATTCAATCTCCACCTGACCGGCGACATCCACGCCATCATCGCCGCCAACAATCTGCTGGCCGCGGCCATCGACACGCGCATGTTTCACGAACACTCGGCCGACGACGCGGCCATGTTCGAGCGCCTTTGCCCGCCCGCCAAGGACGGCAGCCGCCGGTTTTCGCCAGTGATGCTGCGCCGGCTGCACAAGCTCGGCATCTATAAGACCGACCCCAACGAACTGACGGCGGAAGAACGCGCCCGCTTCGCGCGCCTGGACATCGATCCGGACAGCATCACCTGGCGCCGCGTCGTGGACACGAATGACCGCATGCTGCGGCAGATCACCATCGGCCAGGGCCCGGAGGAAAAAGGCTTCACGCGAGTCACCGGTTTCGACATGGCCGTAGCGAGCGAAGTGATGGCCGTGCTGGCGCTGGCAACGGATCTGGGCGATATGCGCGAGCGCCTGGGCCGGATGGTGATCGGCAGCAATCGCTCGGGCGATCCCATCACGGCCGACGATGTCGGTGTGGGCGGTGCGCTTACGGTCCTCATGAAGGACACCATCATGCCCAACCTGATGCAGACCATCGAGGGCACACCCGCCTTCGTGCATGCCGGGCCTTTCGCCAATATCGCGCACGGCAATTCGTCCATCGTGGCCGATCAGATCGCGCTGAAGCTGGTGGGTCCAGAGGGCTATGTGCTCACTGAAGCCGGATTCGGCGCAGACATGGGCTTCGAGAAATTCTGCAACATCAAATGCCGCTACAGCGGACTGAAGCCTGACGGCGTCGTGTTGGTCGCGACCATTCGCGCGCTCAAGATGCACGGCGGCGGGCCCAAGGTGGTCGCCGGACAGCCGCTGCCTCACGCGTATACGCAGGAGAATCTCGAACTGCTGGAAAAAGGCTGCAGCAACCTGGTCCGGCACATTGCCAACGCGAGTGGCTTTGGCCTTCCGGTGGTTGTCGCCATTAATCGCTTCAAAGACGACACGGACGCGGAAATCGCGCTTGTGCGCCGGCTCGCGATCGCCGCCGGAGCCTCCGATGCCGTGGTGAGCAATCATTGGGCGAAGGGTGGCGCGGGCGCGGTGGATCTAGCGAAAGCAGTTGTAGCCGCTTGCGAAAAGCCGAGCAAATTCCAATTCCTTTATCCTCTGGAATGGCCCATCAAGCGGAAGATCGAAGCCATCGTGCGCGAAGTGTACGGCGGCGCCGATGTGGAATACTCGCCGGAAGCCGAGAAGAAAGTCGAGCGCTACACCCGTCAGGGGTTCGACAAGCTGCCCATCTGCATGGCAAAGACGCATCTCAGCTTGAGTCACGATCCCAGCTTGAAAGGCGCGCCTAGCGGCTTTACCGTGCCGGTGCGCGACATCCGCGCCAGCGTCGGTGCGGGGTTCCTATATCCTCTGTTGGGAACGATGAGCACGATGCCCGGTTTGTCAACTCGGCCTGGCTACTACGACGTCGATCTGGACGTCGCGACGGGCCGCATCATCGGTCTCTCATAAAAGCTGATGGACTCGATCTGGAGCGGCTCGCTCGCAGCTTTTCGTGAGCGTGTCGCGGGTTCCGATCCCGTTCCGGCGGGCGTCAGCGCCGCGGCGGTCACGGCAGCGTTCGCGCTCGGGCTGCTGACCAAGGTCCTGGGTATTTGCGCCCGCCGCAAGGGCTTCGCGGGCGATCCGAAACGCGTCATCGCGATGATCGAATCCGCGCAGCGCGAGTCCGCCATCCTCCAGCGCGCCGCTGACCAGGACATCGCGGCGTTTGAGCATTACATGAAATCCCGCGCGCTCGGCCAACCCGACCTCCGCGCCGCGATCGAAATACCCATGGACGCCGTCCATGCCGCCGGCGTGGGGCTGGATCTTTGCGTCGAAGCCGCCGGCCTGGTCCACGCCTTTGTTGCCGCCGACCTCGGTGCTGCCGCGGCCCTTCTCGCCAGTGCGATCCAAGCCATGCTGCTCAGTGTCGACTTCAACTGCCGCCAGCTCGGTTCCAGCGAACTGCCCAATGCGAACCGCCAACTGGAAAAACTTGCGCTTGAGCAAGCCGAAACCGTTCGCCATCGCGTCCTTGAAATTATCGGTTGATGATGTATCATTAAGCCAAATGCGAGCTACCCGATTCACTCTTTGGACCGCCGGAGCAAGCCTGCTGCTGGCTTCCCTACCGGCCTTCGCCCATCATTCTTTTGCCGCGGAATTCGATCCGAGCAAGTCGATCACACTCACGGGGACCGTGACAAAAGTCGAATGGCTGAATCCGCACGTGCACTTCTATCTTGACGTGAAAGACCAGAACGGCAACGTCGTCAATTGGGACTTCGAAACCGCAAGTCCGAACGGCCTGAGCCGCCAAGGCTGGACTCGGCACTCGCTCAAAGTGGGCGACGTAATTACGGTCCAGGCGTTTCAGGCCAAGGACGGATCGCATTTGGCTTCCGCTGGAAACGTCACGCTGGCGGACGGCAGGAAAGTGTTTGGCGGGTCGGGCGACGCGGGAAGCGCGCCTGCAAAATAAAAGGCGCTTCCGAGCCGCTGCGAGCAGCCGGGAAACGCCGGTAATCCGGAGTAGTCTCCGAGAACTCTATTGCGCCGCTGGAGGTTCCGTCGCTGGAATCTCCGCACCACGGTGGCATGTATAGCAGCTGACGTGGCGCTTCCCGTCGGGGAACTTCATGTTGATCTCGCGCGCCATCGTGAGCATCATGCGCGCGGTTCCCTTCATGGGATTGTCGTCGCTAGCGAAATCGCCCTGCACATGGCAGAAAGTGCACTGGACGCCCAGCGCCGTACGGAAGGCCCGCATGGTGTTGATGAGCTCCGGCCCGCTCTCACCCTTCAAGATCTGAAGGTTCTTGGGCGGAGGCATCGGACCTTTCTTGCCTTCTTTTTCTTGGGCGCTGATGCAGACGGGGACGAGCAGCAAAACAACCGCTAGAATTGAACGCATGCGCCATGCTAACACGGGCTTTTCAAGCTGTCAATTGCTTTCTGAATTCCCGTAACCGTTTGTCAACGCGATGTTTCTGGGACAGTGCGCGGGCGCTGAGGAGCGTCTTGACATGTCAGAACCCGACCTATACGATGGTGCCCAGGGTGCCCCGCATCTCGCCGGGGAAAAGGAATCGCGATGAAAATTACGATGTTCGCGCTGCTGTTTTTTGTGCCAGCCCTGTACGCGCAACCGGCTGAAAAACCGGCGCCGGGCGAAGCGACGCAGGCGGCCCAGCCCACGCCGCACCTCGCGGACGGCAAAGTCGATCTCGGCGGCAAGGGAGTCTGGGCGCCTATCTGGGTTCACGATTGGGCCGACAAGCAATGGGTAGATAAGTCCATCGACGTGCCCTTCACTCCGGCCGGCCTCGCGACTTTCCGGGAGCGCCGCGCGAACAACTCAGCCGACGATCCGGAAGGTTACTGCCTGCCCGCCGGCGTGCCGCGCTACACAGGCACTCCGTATCCTTTTCAAATGATCCAATTGCCCGACCGCGTCATCATCTTATATGAAGGCGCCTCCCACATGTATCGCATCATCATGCTGAACGCGAAGCATTCCGCCGATCCCGATCCCACCTGGCTGGGTGAATCGGTCGGCTGGTACGAAGGCAACGACACTTTGGTGGTCGATACCGTCGGCTTCAATGGGCGCACCTGGTTGGATTACGTCGGGCATCCGGCCAGCGACGAACTCCACGTGACCGAGCGGTTCACGCGCACGAATTACCTGACGCTGCGCTACGAAGCGACGATCGAAGATGCGAAGAACTACACCCGGCCCTGGACCACCAGTTTCAACATCAAGTTCCAACCGGGCTGGGAAATCAAAGAGTACGTTTGCCTGGAAAACAACAAGGATCTACTGCACCTCGGCACCAAGGAGCCGAAATAAAAGAACATCCGCGGGATATAATGTTTGTCAGCACGCTGCCTTTGGGCAGTTGCGCTGGAAGGGGCGAACCGCAGGCATGCCATGCTCCACGGCCTATTGCTGACCGACGACGTTGAGAGCGTTGACCTGCTGCAGCGTCTGGTCCAAACCGGCGCAAGGCAATTGCAGCTCACGCAGGTCTTCTGTCCCATGGTCCTGGGGCCGCAGTTGCATCACGCGCTTTCGACGCTTGTTCTGGACGTCGTCTTGCTCGACGTTTCGGACTTGGAGCAAGCCGCTGCCATCTACCTTCAGATTCGCGAAGCTTTCCCGAAGCTTGCGGTCGTCGCTTTTGCACAGCCCGGAATAGATCCGCCGGATATCGGCGACGTCCCGTTCCTGGAACGGCCTTTGTCGATCGATGCCATCCTCACAGCCGCCAGGCAAACCATCCAGCGGCTGGATAGCGAACGCTATCCAAACCTGTTCGCGTTCATCCCGGCCAAAGCGGGAGGCGGCGCCAGCACTCTCGCAGTGAACATCGCCGGTCCACTGGGGCACGCGTTCAAACAAAAGATTATGGTTGTCGAATGCGATCTCCGCTCCGGCGTTCTATCGGAGATTCTGCGGGTCCAGGTGAAAGTTTCCACGTCGGAACTCCTGCAGGAATCGGACCATTTGGACACCGAGATTTGGGATCGCTGCGTGATTCCCACCCCCGGCATCGATTTCATCCTGGTGGGAACCAAGCCAACGGCGTATCTTCCGCAGTGGCACGACTATCGCCGCTTGCTGTCATTTACCACGCGCCGCTACGAGCACGTCCTGATTGATCTTCCAGAGGCCGTCAACGATGGAACCGCCGAAATCGTGAGGAAGGCGGCAGGCGTTTACATTGTGGTCACCCCGGAATTGCCTTCGTTCGCGCTCGCCCGGCGGAGGATGGAAGAACTTCGCAAGGCTGGCGCGGAGGATTCCTGTCTGCGCATCGTTCTGAACCGCTGGCATCCATCCGGTCTGCAAGTGGACGATGTGGAAGAGGCCCTCGGCTGTCGCGTGGACGTCGTCTTGCCGAACGATTACCGGGCCGTGACGGATGCCGCGCTCGAAGGTGCATTCGTCCCCGGCGACAGCGTGCTCGGCCAGACTTTTCGCGCGTTTGCCGGCTCGCTGCTGGGTAAGAATGAGCCTTTGGACGTCACCAAGCACGCAGCCTCGGGCGGCGTCCTCAAGTCGGTCAAGCGGTTGTGGCGAACTTAAGAGGCACGTTACCGCTCACTCTTCCCGCAGCGCTCGCATGGGATCGATGAGCGACGCTCGGCGCGCTGGAACGAAGGCCGCCAGCACGGTGACTAGCAGGACGGGCACCGCAATGGCCGGGAACAACCGGTAGTCCATATGGCCGAAGGAAGCGATCCAGGCCACGGTGGTAACCGCGCGGCAGGCGAAGAAACTGAGGATCAGGCCGGCTACGACACCAATAGATCCCAGCACGAATCCCTGCTGCAGCACCATGCGAATGACCTTGGAACGTCCGGCTCCGATCGCCATGCGAATGCCGATTTCGCGCGCGCGGCGGCTCACCGAATAGGCGATCAGACCGTAGAGTCCGACCATCGCCAGAATTAACCCCATACTTCCCAGTCCGGCTACGCTCTGCGTAATGATGTTGGGAGTCTTCACCGCTCGCTGTTCGTAGTAGTCCTCCATGGTTCGGGCGTTCGAGACCGGCATGCTGGGATCGATGTCGCGCACTACATTCCGCACTACGGGCGCAAGCGCCGCCGCGTTGGGCGCGACGGATTCTGTCACCAGGGTCATGGCCGGGCGCTTGTCTTGCGTATACGCCAAATACATAAAATCCAGGGGCGGTTCGGCGATCCAGAAATACTTGGCGTTGCGCGCGATGCCCACCACCTGCACCAGCGGGCCGGTGGCGTTGTGCAAGTGAAAACGCTTGCCCAGCGCATCCAGCTTCGGCCAGAAGTGGTTCGCCATGTGTTCGTTGATGACTGCCACCATGGGAGTGTCAGCGCGATCGGCATCAGTGAACGCCCGGCCGCGCAGAATTGGGACCCCCATCGTGTCGAAGAAGCCATCGCTGACGAGATAGTTAAAGACCGTGATGGCTTGTTCGCCGCGGGGCAGCGCGTAGCCTTCGGGAACGATCCCGTTTCCCTGCCCTCCGAGTAAAGGAATGTCGGATATCAATGCCGCGGAACGGACCCCCGGCGCTCTTCGCGCCTTGTCCAAGAGGTCTTTGTAGAACCGGCGGCTTTGGTCTTCCGAATAATGGATCGGTTGCGTGTCCAGGCTCGTCAGATACAAGCCATGAATGCGAAACCCGGGGCCTTGCTGCAGTTCGTCGCGGAAGCCCCGGAGCATGACCGCGGACACGATGAGCAGGACGAGCGAAAGCGCCACTTGTCCGGAGACAATCAGGTTGCGTCCCCAGAGGCGGCGCCGGCCGCTGCTGTCCGCGTCGGCGGCTTTCAGCGAAGAGACCAGATCGACTCGCGTGGTTTGCAGCGCGGGCGTGAGACCGAAAATAAAAGTGCTTAGCAACGACGCTGCCACCGTGAAGAACAGCATCCGCTGATCCACCGATACGTGAAAGACCAGCGGCACATCGGTGGGAATGGGGATGCTGTTGAAGAAGCTGGCGCCCAGGTAAGCGATCGCAATTCCCAGCCCGCCGCCCCCCAAGGCCAACAGAAGATTTTCCAACAACAGTTGCCGGATAAGCGCGCCACGCCCCGCGCCGATCGCCAGCCGGATAGCAATCTCGCGGGAACGCGCGCGCGTGCGGCTCAGCAGCAGACCGGTGACATTGGCGCAAGCTACCAATAAGACGCACAACGACAGCAGGAGCAGCATGATCGATAACGCGGTGTTGGGAGGGGACTGCTTGATTCGCAACTCCAGTTCGCTCTGCACTTCGGCATGCCGCCCGCGATCCTGAGGATACGTCTGCTCCAGCCGGTTGGCGATGGCGGAAATATCGGCGTTAGCCTGCGCAACTGTGGTGCCGGGCTTCAGCCGCCCCTTGACCGTGAGCCATCGGATATCGCGCTTCTCCAGCACGTTGTCCTGACCCAGACGCGGCGACATCGCCAGCGGAATAAAGAGCGAGGGCTTGAAGAACTGGTCGATGCCCGTAAATTCCGCCGGGGCCACCCCGATAATCGTGCATTGAACGCCATTCAGCCAGACCGCGGAGCCGAGAACCGAAGGGTTGGCGTTGAACTGGCTGACCCAATAGTCGTGGCCGAGCACAACAACCGGATCCCGTCCGACAGCTTGGTCCTCGGAATCCATAAACCCGCGGCCCAAAGCAGGTCGCACGTGCAGCGCTCGAAAGAAGTTACCCGAGACAAAAAACCCATACGTTACCTTCGGCAGCGTGGAGGGATTCGGGCTGACGCCGAATGAAGAAGTGCCGGCGGCGAACAGTCCGTCAAAGCTGCGGTTGTTATCGCGGAAATCGCGGTAGTCGGGATAGGAAACGGCCGAACCGGTGCCAAAGGTCGCCGAATCCGTACTAGTCACGGCGGCGATCTGGCTCGGCTCCTCGACCGGCAAAGGGCGCAACAGCAGCGCATCCGTGAAGCTGAACATCGCCGCGGTGGATCCGATCCCAAGGGCCAGCGAGCAGATTGCAACCAGCGTGAATCCGGGTGTTTTCCGCAACAGCCGCAACGCGTAGCGCAACGATTTGAACATTCTCGGGGCTCCGTTTTCAGTCTAGACGCAAACGGAGCGCCGTTTGTTCGCGAATTGTTCGAAAATTACCGGCCGCTCAGCCCGCCCCAGGGTGAGTTTAGATGATAAAAGGCTCCCGGGCCGATCATTTCCACGCGGCGGATCTTGCCGTTTTCGATCAAAAACGCCTCGGTCACCAGAATGCTCGAAGGCCGGTTGAAGCCGCGGAACTTGTAAGGGCGTCCGTCGGAAAGCACTCCGGAATTAACGGTCCCTTGATCGAACACCGAATGCGCCCAGACCACTCCGCGCTCGGCGTCCACCAGCGGGTAGCGGCGATGATGGATGCTCTGCACGACGAAGTAGAATCCCAGCTTGAACTGCGACATGCAATCCAGCGCAAATCCGTTGATAGCGTCCGGCGGCTCATTCGGCGGACGCGGCACGTTGGTGGTGTGTGCGCCGTTCTCGATGCGGTCGCAGTCGTTCGTAAACGGATAGGTGCCCGTGCCATTGACGCCTTTGCCGTCGTTCTTTTCCAGACCGCTGAAATAGGCATCGGCGATGGAGATCATCTGCTGGCGCGGGAGCCGCTCGGCAGGCGGAATCGACTTGAACCAGATATCTTCAGCCTTGTAACCCGGCTTGTCCATCGCCGGGATGTTGTTGGGCCCAGGACCGCCCGGCAGGAAATATAGGCTTTCGATTTCGGTGATGCGCCCTAACTGAATCCGCAGGCGCAGACTCATCAGCAGCGGCGCGCCGGCCTCATGCATCGTTCCCATGAAGGCAACCTGGCCGGCTTCCGGGTCGGCGAAGATGTGCTTGTAGTTTCCAACGCCTTCCATGGTCTTCCAATGGCCGTCGCCCACCTGCATCAACTGATCGTTTTCGGTGTACTTCACGTCGGCCGACAGCGGCAGCCGGCTGGGATCATGCGCGGCCAGTGCGTTGAGATATTGGTTCACCACGTCTTCCAGACAGGCACGGTCACAGTTCAGCGGGATGGGGCCGGTGGAACCGCTCGCGGCGAAAGTCAAAAGGCCCGCGAGAATGGCGGCCACGGTAAGGCGCATCGAGGTTCTCCTTATCACGGAGATTCTATCGCGAAATTGCGCTTTACTTGCCCACCACGTGTTCGAGATGATTGCTTTCCAGGCAGACGAACTCGATGAGCTCGGTATCCGGCATCAGGCGCTGATGCACTGTGAAGCTCCAGGGACGGGTGAACGTCTTGGCGTCGTCGACGGTAATTGCGATTTCCAGAGTTCCGTAATTGAGGCGGCGGAACCGTTCGGTCAATTTGCCCTGGTCGCTGATAGGTGTGCCCTGCTCGTCCAGCCAGCCCTTATCCTTGAAGCCCATGGTCTGCGCGACGAGTGTGTCGCCTTCCCACTTGCCGATGGAATAGCCAAACCATGTCGGCTCGGGATCGTTGTTGGGAAGCGGCCGGCCGTCGGTGAAGATCTGACGCTGGCCGTCGTTGGCTTCGTACAGGATGAGCACCAGGCCCGGCGCCTGAATGATCTTGCGGGCCTGCGGATGAGTGTGGAGTTGTACCGGATTGATCGGCAGACAGCGGGCGTCGGGATGGTCCTTGCTGTTGTTCGCCAACCGTTCCTTGCGCAAAGCCGCGGCCCACGGCTGCATGGGCAGACCGTCGGGAAACAGGGACGGCAGATCCTGGAAGGGCCTCGGCCCGGTAAAATGGCTCGTCGCAAAAACGTTGGCCGCCGGAGGAATCGGCGCTCCGGGAATGCGTCCTTGGTCCCACACTCCTGACAGGTCCGGATGTCCGTCGGCGGCGCGCGGCGCGGGCGCGTTGAAATCCACCTTGCCGTGCGGCGTTCTCGGTTCTCCGTCCGTCTTGTGCGAAGGCCATTGTGAAAGGAGCGCCGCCGGGAGCAGCGTAACTGCGATTGCTCTGAGCAACATCCCCATTGTGGATACTCTATCGCAGGCCCAATACGTTTGGTCGCGAGCATGTATAATCGTCCGGTGACCAAGGAGGTCCCGGTATGACCCAGAGGGTGCCGCTGATCTGCTTTACGATCACCTTCGTCGCGGCTGGCCAGTCTTACACGCCGCCACGCACACCCGACGGCCAGCCCGACCTCCAGGGCATCTGGACCAACGGCACCGTCACGCCGTTTGAACGGCCCGCAGCGCTCGCAGGAAAAGCTTTCTTCACCGAGCAGGAAGCGGGCGCGTACGAAAAGCAGATGGCCTCCGCCAGAAATTCAGACCAACGCGGCGCCACTGCCGAGCAGGATCTGGCGAGCGCTTACAACAACCGGTGGTACGACTGGGGCTCGAAAGTAGTGAAGACGCGGCGGACCTCCATGATCCTCGATCCGCCAGACGGTCGCGTTCCCGCGTTGACCGCGAAAGGTAAAGAGATGCAACGGGAGTGGGCCGAACGCCAACGCGGATTGCCCGCGGGCCCGGAAGACATCGGCCTGGCGGAACGCTGCATTGTCTTTCCGACCGCTGGGCCGCCGATGCTCCCGTACGCATACAACAACAACTACCGGATCCTGCAGGCGCGGGATTTCGTTGCGATCACGATCGAGATGGTGCACGACGTCCGCATCATTCCCACCGACGGCAGCCCGCATCTCGCACCGGCCGTCCGCCAATGGCTGGGAGATTCGCGGGGCCATTGGGAAGGCAGCACGCTGGTGGTGGACACCACCAATTTCAACGGCAAGAATCGCTTCGGACCGTTCTTCGCGTATGTCGCGGACGAGCACTATCACGTCACGGAACGTTTCACGCGGACCGATCCGGACACAATTCTCTACCAGTTCACTATCGACGACCCAACCATCTATGTCCGCCCATTCAGCGGCGAGTTGACGATGTCGCGCACGCCGGGGCCGACGTACGAATACGCCTGTCACGAAGGCAACTATGCGATGGCGGACATGCTGAGGGGAGCGCGGGCGGAAGAAAAGAAATCAGCCGGAAGATAGTAAGAGGGCCTGTTGCGAAAAACCTATTCGTGCACGGCTGTGTAGAGCGTCTGCGATCCTGATGCGCCGCCCAAAGTGAACGTCAGCGGCACGAGATCGCTGTCGGGCACCAGCGGCACCACGACATTGAACTGGTAAAGACCCACGAAGCCCGGCGCCAGCCCGAAGTAGGTTAGCTGCGCCTGCGTCTTCCCGAACATCATGGCAAACTGCTCGCTAAGTTGATTCTCCACCGTGGCGACTTGGCCCGCCGGAATGTCTGGAATCACAGCCCCAAATCCGATGCCATACATCACGATCGTCTCTCCGGGTTTGGCGGGACGGGAAGCAACGCCGGGAAGCGCTCCCGCAGGGAGAACGTAGCTGCCGTCCGGAAGCAGCGCGACGGCATACTGATTCCCTGAGATTTGAAAATTTGCCGGCGCGAGCAAGCCTGGCTGGACCGCGCTGACTGTGACGTTGAACGGGGCGCTAGTCGCGGTTCCGTTCGTCACGGTCAGCGGCAGAGTGCCGCCGGTGGGAATGTTCGACGGCAACTGCACATTCACCTGACCCGGGTTTGTGGAAATGTAATCGACGAAAGCCTTTTCGCCTCCAATGGTGACTTCGACGCCGTCCAGCGACGTTGGCGCATTGTTGCCCTGAAAGTCAGTCCCGACCCACATGCGCGTGTCGGGCGCCAGATCGGACCCATAGATCTCGATCCATGAGCCGGGCGCAACGGTGGAGAAGCCGCCAAAGGCCGATGCGCTGACCACTCCATTGACCACGGGTCCGGCTGGCGGAGGAGGCGGCGGTGGTGCAGGAGCGCCGCCGAACCAGGTCCACGTGTCGCCGAAAAGCACGGAGCCGGTACCTCCGAAGAGAACCACTTGATTGTGGGCCGAATCATAGGCCATCACATGGCCCTCGCGCCCCGTCGGTGAACTCGGCGCCGACGCCTTTGTCCAGTTGGAGCCGTCCCATAACCATGTGTCGGCGATCGGTTTTCCTTGAGCTGGCGCTCCTCCAAATAACACGACCTGCTTGTGCGCGGAGTCATAGGCCATCGCAGAATACTCGCGTCCGGGCGGACTGTCCTGAGGGGATGCCTGGGACCAATTAACGCCGTCCCAAACCCAAGTGTCGCTAGGAACCTTATTGAGGGCAAAGAATCCGGCAAACCCTGAGAACAAGACCACCTGCGCGTGAGCCGAATCGTACGCCATCGCGGTATTCACCCTAGCAGGCGGGCTGTTCTCGGGAGCTTTTTGACTCCAGTCTGAGCCATCCCACACCCATGTGTCATTCAAACCGTCAAATCCAACGTATCCGCCGAACAGGACTACTTGGCCGTGTGCGGAATCATAGGCCATGGCGAAGGAGTTCCGCGCCGACGGGCTGTGGTCTGGAAATTCTTGCGTCCAGTTTGTTCCGTCCCAAACCCACGTGTCGTTGAGTGAGTTGCCGGTGCTGTCAGCACCACCGAACAAAACGACTTGACTGTGAGCCGAATCGTAAACCGTCGCGAACGCATCGCGGGGCGAAGGGTTGTTTGACGGCGTTTTTTCGGTCCAATTGGAACCATCCCACACCCAGGTGTCACCCAGAATTCCCGCCCCGCTACCCCCGAACAGCACAACTTGGCCGTGAGCCGCGTCGTAAGCCATTGCGCCTCCCGACCGCCGGGAAGGACTGTCGCCTGGAAACTGCTCTTTCCAGTTGGCTGGGGTTTGGGCTACCAGCGCCGGAGCACAGACCAAGGTCAAGCTCACGAGAATTCGCCAACCCGGAATTTTCATGAATTCCTCAGGTTAGCAGGATAGGATTGCGTGCTGGATAAGGGTGTAGACTGGCACAGTACCCGATAAGGGAAGGCACGGGGAGGTTCACATGCGGAAGTTTGGAATCGCATTTTGGATGGTGGCCATGCTGGCGATCGGCGCCGGCATCGGACTGCTGATTTCTGGCAAATTTCAGCCCGTAAATGCACAGGCTCAGCCGGGCGCCGGATTCGCGGCCGTTCCTGGAAGCCTGGGATCGGAAGATCTGACCGGTGCTTATGAGGTGGTCAAGAACTGGCCGCAGGACGTCAGCACGCTGCCGGGCAACGAGAAATGGACCTACGGCGCGGGCGAGAGCGTTTTCGCCGAGAGCCCGGACCGCATTTACATGCTGTTCCGCGGCGAGCTACCGAAGATGGCGCCGCCCAAGCCGGTCCTATTGCCGCAACTCGGGCCGAGCATCAGCTTCCCGGTGGCCGGCTTCTGGCGCGACGCGACGGTGGCATCGCTCCCCGGCACTGGCGGCACGGACAACGACGTTAGCGAGTGGCTGACTTCGTGGGAGGGCCGATCGAAGAAGCTCGGCATCAAAGGTCCGCCCTATCGCACGTTGGGCGTGGATGCGAAGTGGGAAAACTGCGTCGTCGTGGTGAATCGCGAAGGTAAGATCATCGAGACCTGGAAGCAATGGGACAAGCTGTTCCGGCGGCCGCATTCCATCTACATCAGCCCGTACGATCCCGAGAAGAACGTGTGGATCGTCGACGACAACATGCAGGTGATCTATCGCTTCACGCACGACGGCAAGAAGCTGTTGCAGACCATCGGGACTCCGGAGGTGGCCGGCGCGGACGCAACGCACTTCAACCGGCCGACTTACATCGATTGGCTGCCCGACGGCACGTTCTTCGTTTCCGACGGCTACACCGGGACGCGCGTGGCCAAGTTCGATAGGAACGGCAAATTCCTGATGGCCTGGGGCAAGCTCGGCGGGCCGCCGCGTGGTCCGGTGGACACGCGACCCGGCTACTTCAGCAACGTGCACGGAGTGGCTGTCGATCCGGAGACGCGGCACGTGTTCGTGAACGATCGCAACAACCACCGCATTCAGGTGTTCGATGAGAACGGCAAGTATCTTTACGAATGGAAGATTGATGCCAATCCGTCCAGCCTGCATTTGCTGTATATCGGATCCGGCAAGAGCATCTGGTCGTATGACCGCACCACCAACAAGATGCTCGAGTGGGATCTGCACGGGCACCTGCTGTATGCGTGGGGCAGCATGGGGACGTTCCCCGGCGCGTTTTGGGGCGTGCACGGCATGAGCGTCGACCAGGAAGGCAATTTGTATGTCGCCGAAGTGGATGCGGGCCGCGTGCAGAAGTTCACTCCCAAACCGGGTGCAAATCCGGCGTTTTTGGTCGCGAAGCCGGTGTATTCGGCGTGGAAGTGACCTACAACTCTTTCAGCACGCGTACGGTCCAGAAGTCGTCGGCCAGATCCGTGCTAGTGAGATAGGCGTACGGGATGGTGAAGTAACCCTGAAGCCCCCAGTCGGTGCCCCAGGAATTGCGCACGAGGAAGCGCTGGGTGGAATCGTCGTAGCCCACGGCCATCACGGCGTGGCCGCCCTGTGAGGATTCATCCGCGACGGGCAAGTCCACCTGGCCGGTCTGGGCCACCTGGTCGCTTTCGAAGCTGTCGTAGACGCTGAAGCCGAAGACGAACGGGTAACCGGACGCGAGACATCCCTTCAACTGGTTTAAGTTCGTCGAGACCAGGCGCCGGTAGGCGACGGCCTCACACTTCTTTGCGTCGTCGTAGCACTGCTGGGGAGGCTTGTCAGCGAATTTGTCGATGTCGTAGGGCCAATCCGACTCGGCGCAGGCGCCCAGGCTAGCGATCGACTTGATGCCGTCGCGAATCTGCCCGCCGCTGTCGGAATCCACTGTGCCCTCTCTATCGCGCTCGTTGTAGTAAATGAACAGCCGCGACGCCATGAACACCTGAATTGCCTGCTTCTCCTGATCGAACTGAATGGCCGCGGCGATGGCGTTGGCAGTGCAACTGCCGAGTTGGCCTTGATCGTATACCGGCGGACATCTCGGGCGCAAATCCATTTTGGACGGCAGTTTCGCCAGGATCTCGGGCGTCGCCGCGTAGAGATGGTCGCGAATGGTCCGGGAGATCGGGTACCCATCCGTAGGTGCGATGAATTGGCATAGACGGTCCGATTGTAGGGACGCGTCAGCGCTGCAGTTGACACAGCTGGACACTAAGTCGCTGGGAACAGGTGGAAAATGATTGAGCTGGGCTTGTGACCTGTTCGTCAGTCCAAGGCGCCAGCCGTGCTGAGCGCCGCTATGCCCGAAGCGACGTCAGGGGCCAAGGGGATCACAGTGTTCAGACCCGTGATTTCGAGCACCTGCAGCACAAAGGGTTGCGCGCCGGCGAGGACAAAGCGTCCGCCACCGTTGCGGATGACCGATGTGAAGACCGCCACGAGAAAGCCCACGCCCATGGAACCGATCGAGGACACCTCGGTGAAATCGACCATCAGGCGGCGGCAACCCAACACCTTGATCTGCTCCAGGCGCGCCTGCATATATTCCAGGTCGGGGCCGGAAGCGAAGCGTCCTTGGCAACGCAAAATGCAGATATCGTCGCTGTGTTCGATCTCGATCGTCATGGGAGTCGGCGCTCGAACTGACGCGGTTGACTCATTGCTGATCATGGCTGGCATTGCGCCCTCAATAAGAAAAGCGTAAAACGTTGGCAAAACCCGCCGGTTCGTTACCGTTACTTACTCTTCCCGGAGACGCGCGGCGCATCGTCAAATTGGACGCGCTCGCGGGCCAAGCCGCGGATCACGGCCATAAACTCGCCCATCGGGTAGGCCCGCATGCGCTGGAGTTCGTGATGAATGGCGTGATAAGGCACGGCAAGATCGCGGCTGCCCGTGCGGGCTTTCAGCCAGAACGCTCCGATGGAGAGACCAGAGACCCGCAGGCGCCGCAATTCGTAGTCACGCGTCTGAACTTGCGGCAAGCGTTCGACCTGTTGAGTTGCCTCGAGCGCTTCGGCGGGAATTGCTCCGCGCGTGAGACTGGTCATCCGCGGCGGCTGACCTTTAGGCGGATGGGCGATACAAACGGCGACGGCCGGCCCGGCCGCGCGGCCGACCAAGAACTCCCAGACGGCAGGACGGGCTTTTGCGATGCCAGCGCCGTTGGCGATGTCACTCACCGTCAGTACATAAATTTGCTGAGGGTCGACTGTCTTGTCGAGATCGCGCGGCGCGCGGCCCGCCTGGACCATTTCATCCAGGCCTTTCCGAAACGCTTTGCGCACAGCGGGAGACGGGAGGGGCTTCGTGATCGCCATAGGTAGTCCGGCTCTTACACCGGGTAAGTGGCGACCCACTGGCCTTGCGCGTATTGGTAGTTGGAAAGGAACTCGTCGTAACGCCAGGTGGAACTTCCAGAATCCGGGTCTTCCACGTCCACCCAGAGCTCGCCGGACTTGCTGCGATAGCAGCCGGAAATTACGACGAAGTGAGCGTCCGGGCCTTGCCCCCACAGGATCCGGGCACACACGGGATTCCCGGCCTTGATCCTTTTGCGAACGCGCGAGAACTTGAGCGGCTTCGGTTTTGGCTGGCCCTTCAGCCGGTCAGCGAGCGCGAGAGCCTTTTCCAGATACCAGGGCCGGTTGCAAGCGGCGGCGACGCGTTTTGACTTCCCGCACGTGCCGCAGGTCTTGACCTTCAGCTTGCTGAGCCTGGCCATTCGGGAGGCCATGCGGCACTGGCACCAGCCGGAATCGGGATCGAAATAGCGTGAGACGCTCGTAGCGACAGCCGCCCAGCACCAATTGCTGTGCTGCTGGCGCTCCATTTCAAACGCGATCCTAGGCACGCGATTCAATCCCCCGCGAAATGATTCCAGCTGGCGTGATCGAGATTACAAACTAGTGTTTGCCACCCGGACCGATGGGCCCGGCCGAACTTCCTCCGGGACCGATGGGACCACCGGAACTTCCACCGGGACTGATCGGCCCGGCCGAACTGTCCTTGTGTGGCTTCTTTTTCTTGGTGTGTTTCTTGGCTGCTTTGGCCGCTGTCTTCTTTTTGGTCATGTGCGATTCTCCTTATTGAGATGGATGTGAGGCCAATAATTGTAAGAAGCGAGGATCGCGCTGTAAATCCGCCACGTCCGGCCAGCGGCTCAGATCGGCGAGCACGCCAGCGGGCGAAGTACTCAGAACCGCCAGCGTATTCTCCCGCTGGCCCAGCGCTTCGTAGGTGATCGCGGCGGCCCAGCGAGTGTCGGCATCGTTCGGCGAGAGCTGTAACGCCTGCGCGACTTCGGATTCCGCCCGTTGTTCTTCACCCAAGCGCGCGCATAGGTAGGCCAGGTCCGCGCGTATCGTGCCGTTGCGCGGATCGTGCGCCATTTCTTTCTCGGCCAGCTCCAGACCACGGCGATCAGCCTCCTCAGCTTTTGCGGCGAAATTCAAACGGCGGTAGGCGATGCCCAGGTTCATCCACCACAGGTAGCGCTCCGGCCAGCGATTGAGCGCACGAGTGATGTAAGGAATCGCCTCCTGCTCCTTTTCTTCGTACATGAAGAGAAGGCCAAGAGACTGCAGCGCGTTGGGGGTCTCGCCCAATTGAAGGGAGAGGCGAAGTTGGTTCTCGGCTTCGAAGAAGCGGCCCAAGTTCAGGTAAGTGTTTCCCAGTGCATAGTGTAGAAGCGGTTCGGCCGGGGCAATATTCACGCCTTTCGCAAGATACTTGAGCGCTTCCGGGTAGTTGGCGCGATTGTAGTAGAAGGCGCCCAGTGCCTGGTAGGTTCGATAGTCATCCGGTTCAAGCTGCAGCGAACGTTGATAGGCTTGCACCGCGTCGTCCAACTGGTTGTCTTGTTCGAGGACCTGGCCGAGGCGGCGGTAGGCGTCGCCGTCATCGGGTTCCAATTCGATTGCCCGGCGATACTCGGAGGCGGCCAACTCATAGCGGCCGGCATGATCGTCCAGCAATCCTAAGACGCGATGAACCGGGGCGACGTCGGGATCGCGGAGCTCCGCTTCTCGCTCGGACTCGCTGGCGCGGGAGAGCCAGGTCTTGTCGTTCGTCAGGAAGTATTTGAACCACTGCGCTTCAGCCAAACCGGCGTAGGTAAGCGGCGAATCCGGGTCGGCTGCAACCGCCCGCTCCATCAATGGAAGAGCGCTGTCGACTCCGGTGTCGCGCTCCAGGAAAGCGAGCCCGGCCAAATAGTCACGCCGAGCAGCGGCGTTCACAGCGGTGCCCCCATTCAGCGGCGGCAATCGCAGCGATTCGGTGACCAGACCCGCCAATGCTACCGGCGCGTAACGTAGTTCCGGCGCGGCATAGCGTACCGTCCAGTCGCGGGTGTTGACCCGCGAGCGCGCGTCGGTCAGAAAGGCGTGGAGGATGACATGGTCGTGGTCTTGTTCCAGCGTGGCACGGAGTACGTGAGTCGCGCCAAACATGGACCGTGCTTTCTCCGCGCTGTCGACTGCCTTGCGCAGCGTATCGTCGGGCGGGATCACGGTCAGCCGGATCTTATTGTTGCCCTTCAGGTGAGTCAACTGGACTCCCACGTCGTGGAACAGGCGGTTGGCCAGCACAGCGGTGCCGCTGTCGGCCTGGAACGGCAGGACTGCCACACGTACGGCTTCAGAAGAAGCGGTGGCGCGTTGGTAGGTAACCAGACCCGAGAGAATGGCTAATACGGCCGCGGCGGCAGCGGGAAGAATCCACGAGCGGGAATGCGCTGTGGCTAGTGCCTGGACAACCTGGTCGCCGGTTTGATATCTCCGTGCCGCGTCCGGTTCCAGGCATCGGCTCAGAATACGATCCCACTTCGGACTGACCGCGGGGGGCGTCCACACCAGGCGCTCCTCCCAGGACATTTCGGGGCGATGCAGCCGGTGGCCGGAGGCCAGTTCATACAGGATTACTCCCAACGCATACACATCGGAAGCCGCAGTGGGCTGTTCACCTTTCCAGAGTTCGGGGGCCATGTAATCCGGCGTCCCGCCCTGCTCATCCGGCTGGGCGGTACTCTGGGCCGGCCGGGCCAGGCCAAAATCAGTGATGACGGCCCGAACTTCGCCGTCCGTTCCCGCAGTCAGGATCACATTACCGCTTTTGAGATCGCCATGAATCACCTGGTTGCGATGAGCCGCTGCCAGGCCCGCGCAAAGCTGGCGTGCGATATTGCGCGCGTCCGCCTCCGGCAGAGGCCCGTGCTTCAAGCGTTCGGCCAGTGTTTCGCCCTCCAGAAACTCCATCGTGAGAAAGTCGACTTGGCCCTGATCGGTGGAGGCGGTGTGAATTTCGTAAATCTTGCACACGTTGGGATGGCTGATTTCGGTGGCGTGGCGCACTTCCGGCGGCAGGCGCTTGCGGAAGCCGATCTTGGCGCATTTCAGCGCGATGCGGCGCTCCAGCTTTTCATCCAGAGCCTCGTACACGATGCCCATGCCGCCTTGCGCCACTTCCCGCGTGATCCGGAAGCGGTCGTGCAAGAGCTGGCCCGGGTCAAAAGGATGCTCGTAATCGGCGGGCGGGCAAAGCGGAGTAAGCAGGAATCCATCCATCCTCTGCTCCCACTCCACGTAGTGCCACACCTGGCTGAACAGTTCGGGCTGGCCGTGGCAGGCGCCCCGAAGGTAGGCCTCCCGCTCCTGGGGCGGGCGCGCCAACGCCAGGTCGACCAGGCTCATGATTAGGTCATCGTCCTGCGCCTTGCGGATCATTGCCAGACTCCATCCGTTCAAACAGCCACTGCCGGGCGTCGCGCCACATGCGTTGCATGGAGCGGAGCTTTAGCCCTAGGGCCTCCGCCGCTTCTTCGTCGGTAAGGCCCAGAAAATACTTGACTTCTACTAAGCTGCACCAATCCGGGTTCACATCGGCGAGCTGATCCAACAGCCGGTCCACGGTAATGGCAACATCGACCTCCGCGCTGTCGGCTCGAATCAGGTTGTCCAATCCTTCGAGGGCGACGAATTCGGCGTTTGGCCGCCCACGGGCGTGATCAATCAGGTACCTTCGCATGGCTCTAGCAGCTATAGCGAAAAAATGGCGCCGATTCTGCCAATCCCGGTCCTTGGCAGCCACCAGGCGAAGGTAAATCTGGTTGACCAGCTCCGTGGCTTGCATGGAATGGTCCTTGCGCTCACGCCGCATCAGGTAATGGGCGAGGCGCCTCAGGTCTGGAAGTACTAGAACGAACAGCTCGTTTTCGGCTTCGCGGCTACCTTCGCGCCATTGGTGCAGTAGTCGCGTGATGTCTCCGGTTGGCTCCGCCATTGGCCCCGTGCCGCCGTGCGGGAATCATACCATATTAAACGTGGTTTCCGGTGTCCCACGCGAAAGATCTGGCGGACTTTCCGCCTTGGTACCGCTATCTCGGGCATGAGTCGCGGGCAGCACGTTCCTCTTTAAATGGTCTTGGTCGATTCCTCGGAGGAGGCGTGCGGTTATTTCGTGCCGCGCGAAGACAGGGCCGGGATCCGCGACAGCCAGTCCGCCATCCCGGCTTTGTCTAAACAGGACTGGTACTGAACCCGTCTGGCAGATCACAAGCGCCGCCCGTGCTTCATGTATTCTGGTAGTCCATGGCGCTTGCGGCACGAACGCTGCTCATTGTTGACGACGACCCTGCCATCCACGATCTGGTGCGTGCCATGCTCGCCGAAGAACCGTGGGAGGTGGACGGCGCTGCCAATGGCAACGAGGCTCTGGCCCGGCTGGGAACCCGCAGTTACGACGTGGTGCTGACGGACATCCTGATGCCTGGAATGGACGGGCTCACGCTGCTGGGCCGTCTGCGCGACAGCTATCCCGGCCTTCCCGTGGTGATGATGACGGTGAGAAACACGTCCGATCACATCCTGGGATCTCTACGCCAGGAGGCAACCGCTTATGTGGCGAAGCCCTTTGTGCGGGATGCGCTGATCACTACGCTGCAAACCGCGCTGATGACCAGCGTGGGACAGGACGACATCCGGATCATTTCCGACAATCCCAGCTGGATTTCGCTTCAAATCCGGTGCAAGCTCGCCACGGCCGATCGTTTGACTCAATTCGTACGGGAACTTCCGGCGGATCTGGAAGCCGAGGAGCGCGAGCGGATCGCGATCGCTTTCCGCGAACTGCTCATGAACGCCATCGAGCACGGCGGTCACCTGGACCCGGAGAAAAAAGTAGACATGAGCTACATTCGCACGGCGCGCAGCATCGTCTACTACATTCGCGACCCCGGCGAGGGCTTTTCCATGGAGAATCTCGCCCACGCAGCGGTCGCAAATACCCCGGACGCCCCGTTCCGGCACGTCGAACTGCGCAGCGAAATGGGAATCCGGCCCGGCGGATTCGGACTGCTCATGACCCAGAGTTTTGCCGACGAGCTGATCTACAGCGCGAAGGGCAATGAAGTGATTTTCATCAAGTATCTCTAGCGAGAACAGGGGAGGGAGTCTCATGAACCCAGTTACGTCGAATGGCGGCGCGGAAGAAAACCAGAGTTTCCCCGCGGATCTGGCCCAACCAAGTTCTGTCTACGCGGGCTCGGCCGAGTCCGCTCACGACTCGAGCGCTGGCAATGTCGACAAAATCCGCGACATTCTGTTCGGCACCCAGATGCGCGACTACGAACAGCGTTTTTCGCGCCTGGAAGAAGCGCTGCGCAAGGAGTCGCAGGAACTACGCGACAGCACGCGGCGGCATCTGGAGGCGCTGGAGGCGTTCGTACACAAAGAACTGGCGGCGCTGGAGGGCCGGCTCAACACGGAGCGCGAGGAACGGGCGGAAGGACAGACGCGGCTGGCCTCGGATTTGTCGTCCACCTCGGCGTCCGTATTCCGCAAGATCGGCGAATTCGAGAATCAGGAGGCGCAAGCCAAGCGCGAGATTCGCAACGATCTGCTGCAGCGGTCCAAGGAATTGTCCGACGCCATCCAAAGCAAGGGCGAGGAACTGGTGGCTTTGCTGGAGCGCCGTTCGACAGAACTTCAGCACGCCAAGACGGACCGCGCCGCGCTGGCCAGCCTCTTCTCCGAAGTGTCGCTGCGTTTGACGGATCAATTCAAAGTGACCGGCACGGATTAGCCAGCGCGTTACTGCCATGCCGACCGACGGTGCAACCAAGCGTAGTGCCTCCGACGATCAGCCGTTGGCGGAGCTACGCGCGATCCTGCTGGGGCCGGACCGCGAGGCCTGGGACACTCTGCGCCAGCGGCTGGATAATCCGTCGCGGCGCGCCGAGGATGTCGCGGGTGTGCTGGCGGAGGCGGTGCGGCTGCGTTCCGATGCCAAGCTGCGCCGCGCCCTGCAGCCGCTGCTCGAGGAAGCGCTGCAGCTTTCCGTGCAGTCCAATCCGCGCATGCTGGCCGACGCGCTGTTCCCGATTTTCGGCAAGGCAATCCGGAAGGCCATCACGTCGGAGCTGGACAGCATGCTCCAATCGCTCAGCCAGACGCTGGAGCAAAGCTTCAGCTGGCGCAGCCTGCGGTGGCGCTGGGAGTCGTTCCGGACGGGAAAGCGCTACGCCGAGATTGTCATTCTGCGCAGCCTGCTGTACCGCGTGGAGCAGGTCTTTCTGATTCATCGCAAGACGGGCTTGCTGTTGCAGCACCTGGCCGCGTCAACCGCCGAGGCGAAAGATCCGGAGATGGTTTCGGGCATGCTGACCGCGATCCAGGATTTCGTGCGCGATTCGGTGAGCGGAGCGGAGAGCGAGAACCTGGAAACGATCCGCATGGGCGAGACCGGCGTGGTGCTGGCCTACGGTCCGGACGCGATTCTGGCGGGGTTCGTGCGCGGTGTGGCACCACGCAATCTCACTCGACTATTCCAGGACACGCTCGACGGAATCGAAGAGAAAAAGTCCGCAGAGCTGCACTCGTTCGATGGTGATACATCCGAGTTTGAAGACTGCCGGCTGAGACTGGAAGCTTGCCTGGTCGGCCAGGGGAAGGCGGAAGAACGGCGAGCCACATCGCGGGCGGCTCGCGCTCTGCTGTTCGGCACCCCGGTGCTGCTGTTGCTGGCATTGGCCGGCTGGTGGATCTATTCCACGGCCATGGAACGCCGCTGGTCCAACTTCGAGCACCGGCTAAGCCGCGAGCCAGGTATCGTGCTCGTAAGCGCGGAAAAGCGAGGCGGCGAGTACTACATATCCGGCCTGCGCGATCCGCTGTCGGCTGATCCGGGGGCATTGCTGCGTGCCGCGGAGCTCCCCGCCAACAAGGCCGTGTTCCGTTGGGAGGAGTATCATTCGCTCGAGCCTCGTTTTGCGGCCGAACGGCGAGTGGAGGAGCTGAAACAGGAGCTGGAACGGCGTGCGTTCCGCTTTGCGACTGGCAGCGCGGAAGTCCCGCCCGGGCAGCAATTCCTCCTGGACGACGTGGCTGCCCAGATTCTCGCGCTCTTACGGGCGGCAGCATTGGTGGGCAAGACGGTCCAGGTTGAGGTGCGGGGCAATCACGACCCGTTGGGTACGGAGCAGTTCAACGCGATGCTGGCCCGTTCCCGCGCGATAAATGTACAAGCTGCTCTGATTTCGCTTGGGGTACCGGCGGCGCGCTTGCGCGCTGTGGCGGAAGATCGCGACCACGAAACCTGTTCGGCGGTGAGTGAAGAAGAGCGCTTATTTTGCCGCAGTGCGTCGTTTCGAGTGATTGGGACCCCCTAGAGCGAGCCGCTGCCGTAATGTTGAAAAAGAAAATCTGCATGGTGGGCCAGTTCGGGGTTGGGAAGACGAGCCTGGTGCGGCGCTTCGTGGACAGCATCTTCGATGAACGCTACCTCAGCACGATCGGCGTGAAAATCGACCGCAAAGATGTCTGCGCCGGCGGCACCGATCTGACTCTGATGCTATGGGATTTGGCAGGTGAAGACGACCTGGCGCCGTTGAATATGTCGCACCTGCGAGGGGCCTCAGGCTACATTCTGGTGGCCGACGGCTGCCGGGCCGCGACGCTTTCCAAAGCTCGCGAACTGCAGCAGCGCATCACCAAGATGCTTGGGCCTCTGCCCTTTGTGCTGGTGATTAACAAGACGGACCTGCGCGATCATTGGGAAGTTCAGAGCGCGGACATTCAACAATACGGGTGGCTCACGTTTGAGACCAGCGCCAAGGAGGGCACCGGTGTCGAGGAGATGTTTCTGGCGCTCGCGGCCAGACTTACCGGCGACCGTGCTGCCATAGGTAAGAGCGCGGAATCATGAGTCCGTCGGCCCAGTTCGAATTGCTCGCGGCACTCGGCTATGCGGTGCTGGAGCGAACGGGTCCGGGATCGTTTCGTGCATTGGGAAGCGCTCCGCGCTGGCTGCCCAAAGGCCCGGTGACCGATGCTTTCCCCTTCCTGGAGCTCTTTCTTCTGGATGCGGAGGAATACTGGGCCTACCCAGGAGGCCGGCCGAGGCTTTCGTCGGATCTGTGGACCCAAGCAGCCGACTTTGGCCGGGAAATGCACTTTCGGGCGGTTGCAGTCGCCGCGGACCGGCAACTGCTTCTCATCGAACGCGTGGATTCGCGGTTCGATCAAGCGCAGGCGTTCGTGCAGTACGCGCACGAGGCGAAGCTGGCGGAGGAGAAAATCTCGAAGCTGAGCCATGAGCTGGCGCGCGCCACGGAAGCCAAGAGCGAATTCCTGGCGCGCATGAGCCACGAGATCCGGACACCGTTGAACTCGCTGTTGGGCATGGCGGAGCTGCTCTCGGAGACCGAACTGAACGACGAACAACGCGAATACGTACGAATCTTCCGGCGCGCCGGCGACACTCTGCTGAACATCATCAACGATATTCTCGATTTCTCCAAAGTGGAGGCCGGCCAGATCCAGATGGAATGCATCGGATTCGATGTCGCCCAAGTTGTCCGCGAGGCGATCGACATCATTGATGTGCGGGCGCGCGCCAAGGGCCTTGCGGTCAGTTTCTCGATCCAGCCGGAACTGCCCGCGCGCTGGATGGGCGACCCTGGGCGGTTGCGGCAGATTCTTCTGAACCTGTTAGGGAACGCCGTGAAGTTCACAGAGCAAGGCGCCATCCGCGTAAGCGTCGAAAAGCTCCATGACGAACTGCACTTCGCCGTCAGCGACACCGGCGCGGGAATTGCAGCGGATCGCATTTCGACCATTTTCGATAGCTTCACTCAGGCCGATGTTTCCACGACCCGCAAATACGGCGGAACGGGACTAGGGCTGGCGATCTCGAAGCGCTTCGTGGAATTGATGGGCGGCCGGATTTGGGCCGAGAGCGCGCCGGGTTCCGGCAGCACCATCCACTTCACAGCGCGGTTGGAGGCGGACGAAGGGAACGCGCCCGAAGCAGCCGAAGATGCGCCTCGCCCGGCGCTTGACAATCTTTCATTACGAATTCTTCTAGCCGACGACTCCGCTGACAATCGCTTCCTGATCCGCGGCTACTTGAGAGGAACGGCCTGTCTGATCGATGAAGTGGAAAATGGCGCCGCCGCCGTAGAAAGGTTCCAGAGCGGCGAGTACGGCCTGATCCTCATGGATGCGGAGATGCCCGTAATGGACGGTTATTCGGCCGTGCGCGCAATTCGCGCCTGCGAGATAGAACGCGGCTTGCCGCCAACACCCGTCCTGGCTCTGACCGCTCACGCGTTCCAGGAGGCGCGCGATCGAAGCCTCGCCGCGGGCTGCACGGACCATCTCGTCAAGCCGATCGCAAAGACGGCGTTGCTCGAAGCGATCGCGCGGCACGCAGGGAAGCCACATGCCGAGGCGCCGATTCACGTTGAGGTCGAGAACTGGCTTAAACCGGTCGTCCCCGGTTACCTCGAGAAGCGCCGGGGCGACGTGGCTGCGCTCGAATCCGCGCTCGAGCGGCGCGACTTTGCAACCATCCATACGCTGGGCCACCAGATGGCCGGTTCCGGCGCAGGATACGGATTCGCCGGGATTACCGCCATCGGCGCCGCGTTGGAGGAGTCCGCGCTGGCAAGCGATCCGGCGCGCATCCGGCGCGCCATCAGTGATCTGGACCGCTTCCTGAGAAATGTCGTCACTGGTTAGGCCAGGGTCAGGCATTCTGCTACAACAACACTTGGTGGGCAAAAAATGGATCGCGTACGCTTGGGCCGCCTGGGTGCTGCTGGTTCTTGCGTGGGCGGTCCGGCCATTCCTTTGGCACCTGAATGTGTTCCGTAGCGTCGACGCGCGTCTTTATCTTCTGTTGCTTACTGCTTTGCCGCTCCTGTTGCTGGCAGGGGCAGGCTATCACTTCCTGCGCCGCTCCGGCTTTTGGCGTCATGAACTCTGGGTGCTTCCCGCGGCGGTGCTGCTGTTCCTGGCGCTGTATTTACCGCTCGCGGTCCTGATCACGGTGTGGATTGTTCTGGCTGCGTTTCTGACCGGCAAACAGGTTGCCGCGTGGTTGGGAACTGGCGCGGATTTCGCGTGCAGCGCGGCGGCGGGGTTGGGTGTATTTTCTTGCGCGCTGTTCGTGATTGGAATGACCGGCGCGTTCCGCACCTGGGTTTTCGCGTTGCTGTTCGCCGTCCCGTTGGTAGCTCTTGGAAAACACCTGGGCGCCTTGGCCAAAGAGCTTCGGTCGATGCAATCGGCCTGGATCAACGACCCGGAAACAACCGCGCCCCATGTTAGTCTGGCGGTCTTCGTCGCGATCCTTCTGGCACTCTTCACTACAGCGGCGGTGATCGCGCCGGCCTGGGAGGGAGATGCGATTCGCGCTCATCTGGCGCTGGCTCGCGCCTACCTGATTCAACATTCCGTGGCGGTCCCTCCAGCACTGAACTACGGCTATTACCCGCAAGGATTCGAGGTGCTGGCCAGTGCCGCATACGCACTCGGCGGACAAGCGGCCGCTCAGATGATCAATCCGGTCTTCTTTTGCCTGGCGCTGATGCTGATCTACAAGATTGCGCGGTCCTGTGGGATTGCGCGTTCGTGGGCCGTGACGGGAGTGGCGCTGGGCGCCTCGGTGCCCTACTTACACGCGGCCGGCAGCATCATCAAGAACGATCTGCCGTTCGTGGCGTTTCAGCTCGCGGCCTTGCTTTTCTATCTGCGCTGGCGCGAAACCTCCAATTTTCGTTGGATTGTAGGCAGCGCTTTCTTTCTTGCGATGAGCCTGGATGTGAAGCTGGTCGCAATCTTTGGCGCAGTGCCTCTCGTACTCGCCTACCTACCGGCTATCTGGCGCCAGCCGAACAAGCTTCGCTCCGCCGCGCTGGTGGCAACGGTTCTGGTGGTTTTCGCCCTGTTCTGGCAAACTCGGACCTATCTGGCGAAAGGCAGCCCTTTGTATCCGGCCTCTGCCGGTATCGCGAGCCGAACCCGATCCAGGGGCGGGAGACGGATTCTGCGGTATCTTTCCGTTCCTTATACAATTCATACCCAGGGCAGAGTGTATTCGTATCCGACACCCAATCCTCTGGGCATCGTTCTGCTGCTGTTGGCTCCGTTATGGTTGATACGAGCGCAAGACCCGCGTGCCAGGCGAACCGAAGTGGTGCTTTGGTTTTTCGTGTTGTTGTATTACCTGCCTTGGACGTACGCGTATAGCGTGCCGCGCTACGCCATCGGACCCGTCCTGCTGCTGGCAATGCTGGGGGCGCGGCGGCTGGCTTTGTTCCCGAAATGGCTTTCGTTCGCTGCGATGACGGCTGCGCTGGTGTTCGCGCTTCCGGTCACTATCATTCTGGAGATGGCGCCGGCCGAGATTCCGCTCTTGCTGAAGCAAATCGACGGTGCGACGTTCCTGCGCCGGACGCTTCCGCCTTATGGTGCGGTGGAGTTCCTGGCCAAACGTGCGACGCCTTCCGACCGCGTGGCGAGCGTCGGCGATTGGGCCGTTGCCTACTCACCGAATCCGGGACTGTTCTGGCATGACTACCGCGGTGGGCGGCGCTACTCTCCGCAGGATGTCGTACAGATTTTGCAGGTAAGCCGGGCCGACTATCTGATTCTTCCCCAAGGTCCCAATTTGGCGAAGCTCGAGGAAGCGGCGCAGCAACGTTCCCGCCTGACGCGCCTCTACCAGGATCACGATTTTATTGTGTACGCGCTCGGGAAGTAAAGAGCGGTTAGGCGTCCACAGGCGGTTCCGGACTTTGCACCGGCTTACTCGCGGGACGGGCCGGCGACGCCAGCGAGCGGACGGTCCACAGGCACGTCCCAATCAGAAAAGATACCCCGTTATAGAAGTGGTAGAGCAGATGAAACGGGAAGGCTGCAACGGCGAACAGCCGTCCGCGCTTTTCGGCCAGAAACAAATAGAAGCGGTTATTGAGCGTCGCGATCAAAGCCGCGCAGGCGACGATGCCCAGCAACAACCACCGGCCCTGATACAGATACCGCGCAGAGACGATGATCACCGCCGCAATATAGAGCCAACTCAGCCACTCGTTTAATGTGCGCAAGCGGCCGCTGACGGATTCGCGGTGCCGGATGAACAGGAGCGGCACGCTGCACACGATGATCGGCACCAAACCGCGCATATAGTGACCTTGCGACAACGCAATGATCACGCCGGCGACTACTAGCATCATCACAGCGGCGCCGCGCGAGCGCGTTTTGGATCCATCCGCCCAGTAACGGATCAGCAGGACAAAAAGGACCGCAAGAAACGGGGCCAGAAAGTAGCCGCCCCAACGGAGCAGGTACAGTCCCGCCAAACCAAGCATCAGGTAGACCAGCCCAATGCTGATGCGCTGGCTGATCTGGAGATTCAGATCGTTCGGCAGGTTCTGGTCGCGCAGAATCAGTTCGGTCCAAGGTACGCCTCGATCCAGAACATCGGTCTTCACGAGGTTCCAGAACGTCCAGCGCTTCAAATGCTTTACGTGCAGATCGCGGTCCAGCAGAATCCGGCGGCCGGCTTTGCGCAGCCGGTAACCCAATTCGATGTCTTCGATGGCAGGCCGCTTGTAGCTTTCGTCAAACCCGCTGAACTCCAGAAAAACCTCGCGGCGCACGGCTCCACACCCGCTCCAGAAGGTGAAAGCCTCGCTGCGCGCGGTCTGATGCACGAAATGATGCATCAGATTTTTGTATTGAGAAAGAAAATCGCGCGACGAAGGATCATCATCATAGGAGCCGATCACGGCGTCCACCAGGCTGTCCGAAAACGCGGCGGTCAGCCGCGCGATTGCGTCCTCGTGCGCGCAAACGTCGGCGTCCAGAAAGAAGACGACCTGGCCGCGCGCTGCCCGCGCACCGAGATTGCGTGCTTCCGCCGGCCCACAGCGTCCGGAGGTCTTGAGAACGGTGACTCCGCGTTCGGCGGCTCCTGCGATGGAACCATCGGTCGAACCATCATCGACAACGATAATTTCCAGGGGCGGCGTATCCTGGCGGGCGAGCGCGTCGAGGCACTGATCCAGGCAACCGCCGGCATTGTAAGCCGGAATCACGACGGAGATACGCGGCGCGGTTGGCGGATTTAAACTCACAGGCAAATGCGATCCACTAGGTGCCAGTGTACAACGTTGACAGCTGATCCGCATGCTGTCGAGACACGGCCCGCAGTGATATGCTCTGTAGCTGAACTTGGAGAGAAAAGAAATAATGCAAAACAGCTTTTGCTCGATTATCCTGGCCGCTGCGTGTGCGGCGGCTTTCGGTTTGGCCGCACCAGCAGCGGCTCAGACCGCAGCGCGCATTCCACGCACGACCGCGGGCAAACCCAATCTGACAGGTCTTTGGCAGGCTTTCGGCACGGCGGATTGGGACATTGAGGATCACAGCGCGCAAGCCGGCCCCTTCTATCAATTGGGAGCAGTGGGCGCCATTCCACCCGGCCAAAGCATCGTGGAAGGCGGAGACATCCCTTACCTGCCCGCGGCCTTGGAACAAAAGAAAAAGAATTACGCCAATCGCTGGAAAGAAGATCCGGTGGTGAAGTGCTATATGCCGGGCGTACCGCGCGCCACTTATATGCCGTTTCCGCTCCAGATCATCCAATCGCAAAAAGATATCCTGATTGCCTACGAGTACGCGACTACCAATCGCCTCATCAACATGGGGAAGCCGGAGGAAGCCGCCGTGGACACCTGGATGGGAACGTCCAACGGGCACTGGGAAGGTGACACGCTGGTGGTGGATGTCACCGGATTTAACGGTAAGCCCTGGCTAGATCGCGCGGGAGACTACACCAGCGACAGTTTACACGTGGTGGAGCGCTACACCATGCTCGACGCCAACACCATCAACTACGAAGCGACCGTCGAGGACTCCACCCTCTACAGCCGGCCCTGGAAGATCAGTTTGCCGCTATACCGCCGCCGCGAGAAGAACGCGCGCCTGCTGGAATTCAAGTGCGTGGAGTTCACCGAGGAACTGCTGTACGGCGACCTGGTGAAGAAGACCCCGGAAAACAAGTAAGGCCGTCGCCAAGTCGAAGTTAAACTATAGGATAATTTGAAATGCAGGCATCGGAAGAAAGGAGACCCGCAATGACAAAACAGATATTTCTGTTGATGGGCACGCTGGCGTTGGTCACGTTGGCGTCCGTTCCAGCGGCCGCTCAGTCGACTTCTTCTGAAGAAGGCAAGGTGGACAAGAACTGGTCGGCTCCGAAGACCCCATGGGGCGATCCGGACCTCCAGGGCACATGGACCAGCGACGACACCTGGGGAGTGCCTTTTGAACGGCCCAAGCAGTACGGCACGCGGCGGTTCCTGACCGAGGATGAGATCAAAGATCGGGCAAAACGCGTGGAGCAGTCGCAGGAATTCATCGACAAGGGCGGCCCCGCTCATTCTCCCGCCGTCGCGGAACTAGAGGCCAAGGAAAAAGGCGAGACCCCGCCTCCGGCGCAGGGCCGTTATGGGCGTGGCGTCGACGCGGCGCCGGTGCCGGGTCACTGGGGCGAGTTTGCGAGGAGAGCGTCCCCGCTGACGTCACAGGTGATGGATCCGCCCGACGGCCAGATCCCGCCGATGACTCCCGAAGCGGCAAAACTGCTGGCCGAGAAGCAGCAAATGCGACGCAAACAAGACTCCTATGTCGACTGGAGCCTGTATGACCGCTGCATCACGCGCGGTATCGCCGGTTCCATCATTCCGGTCATCTATGGCAACGGCCTGGAGATCGTGCAGGCGCCCGGCTACGTTTCCATTCGCTACGAGATGGTGCATGACGTTCGCATCATCCCCTTGGACAGACGGGAGCATGCCGGTTCCGGCTACCGGTCCTACATGGGCGACGCGATCGGCCACTGGGAAGGCAATACGCTAGTCGTGGACACCACCAATTTCCTCGGCAAGACAGCCATTGGCGTCAACGGCGACTTCGGCCCACCCACAAGCGAAGCTCTCCACACGACCGAGCGCTTCACGCGCACTGGGACGAACACGATCGACTACAAAATGACTGTCGACGATCCGTTTGTTTACACCGCGCCCTGGAGCTACGAGTTTCCGATTACCCAGGAGCCGGGGTACAAGCTTTTTGAGTACGCATGTCACGAAGGCAACATGGCGATGCACAACATGCTGAGCACGGCGCGGATGGAAGAAGCCAAAAAGGCCGCCGCCGGGAAACAATAGTAGAGCAAGAAAGGAATACGATGAGAACGAAACTGTTGATCGCCGCTGCGGGAATCGGACTGCTGCTCAGTGCGGCTCCCGTGTGGGCGCATCACGCTTTTGCGGCGGAATTCGACGTCAACAGGCCCCTCGTCTTGAAGGGCACAGTCACGAAGATGGAATGGATCAATCCGCACGCCTGGATCCATCTTGCAGTGAAAAACGCGGACGGAACCACGACCGAATGGATGATCGAAGCCGGCGCGCCCAACGGACTGCTTCGCCGCGGGTTCAATAAGCATTCTTTGCCGCCCGGAACCGAAATTGTGGTCGAAGGCTGGCAGGCGAAAGACCAATCCAATCGGGCCAATGGCAGCAACATTACTTACCCGGATGGCAGGAAACTCTTCATCGGATCTCCTGGTACCGGAGCTCCGGAACCGAAGGACGCAAGGTAGGATCAGTGACCCACGGATCCTGGTGTAGACATTTGGCAGCGGTTGCAGTGCTGACCGTTGCCTGGAATATTTCCGCTTTCGCGCAAAGCAACTCCGGGGAGCATTGGGTTCCTACGTGGGCGGCAGCGCCTCAGCAGCCATTTGTGCTTCCGCCACCTCCTCCGCGGCCACCGGGACAAACGACCGCGACCGCGCCACCACCCGCTTTCCGGCAAATCACAAGCTTCAAGAACCAGACGATCCGCATGATCGCCCATACCAGCATTGGCGGGCGGCGTCTACGCGTCCAACTCTCCAACGCTTACGGTACGGAGCCTCTAGTAGTGGGCGCCGCGCACGTCGCTCTTCGTGACAAAGAATCGGCGATCATGCCGGCGTCCGATCGTGCATTGAAGTTTGGCGGCGAACCGTCCTGCACCATCCCGCCGGGGGCGCTGATGCTAAGCGATCCGGCGGATCTGGACGTGCCGAAGCTGGGCGACGTGGTTGTCAGCGTTTACGTTCCCAACGAGGCCAAGCAGCTCACGATGCACTCCGTAGGCTTGCACACGACATACATCGTCGAGGGCGATGCCACTGGACATACTTCCCTGCCCGACGCGACGACTTCGCAGTCTTGGTATTGGCTGGCGCAGGTGGAAGTGCTTGCACCTACCGGCGACGGCGCGATCGTCGCGTTCGGCGACTCGATCACTGATGGCGCCACCTCAACGCCGGACACAGATCGAAGCTGGCCCAGTTTTCTCGCCGCGCGTCTTCAAGCAAATCGCCGGACGGCCAACCTGGCGGTGGTGAACGAAGGCATCTCGGGCAACCGGATTCTGCACGACCTGATCGGAACCAATGCGCTGGCCCGCTTCGACCGCGACGTGCTTAGCCAGCCTGCGGTCAAGTGGGTGATCATCCTGGAAGGCATCAACGATATCGGCTTTCCGTTCCGCGCGGGCGGTTCCAGTGCGGACGCGGTGTCGGCTGACGATCTTATCGCGGGCCTGCGGCAGTTGATCGAGCGTGCGCACGAACACGGCATCAAGGTGATGGGCTGCACGCTGACCCCTTTCGAGGGCGCGGCCTATTACAGTGAAAGCGGAGAAACCGAGCGGCAGGCAGTGAATCATTGGATCCTGACCGGCGGCGCGTTTGACGCCGTGACGGACTTCGACGCAGTCACGCGCGACTCCGCCAACGCCAAGCAGATTCGCCCGGACTTCAACATCCGCGATCACCTGCACCCCAACGACGCCGGCTACAAAGCCATGGCGGACGCCATCGACCTCGCGGTTTTCGAGAAGAAATAGTCGCCCCGTTTGAGCAAGTGCGCGACAATACGAAAATGCGCGCTTGGTTCATGGATGCATACAACGGTGTGGAGAACTTGCGTTTGGGCGAGGCGGCCGATCCGCAACTGGGTCCCGATCAAGCGCTGTTGCGCGTGCGGTTCGCCGCGCTGAATCCCGCTGACGCTTTCCTGGCCCAGAATCTGTATCCGGCCAAACCTGCACTGCCGCACATTCTCGGCCGCGATGGTGTGGGCGTGGTGGAAGCCGTCGGATCGGGAGCAACCAACGTGCGGCCCGGAGACACCGTCGGCATACTGCGATGTGACGTGGGCGTGGAAGTGTGGGGGACGCTGGCTGAGAAGGTTGTGGTGCCGGCCGCGAGCCTAGCCGCGCCGCCCGCCGGATGGTCGCTCGAGCAGATGGCTGGCGCGCCGTTGGTCTATCTAACGGCTTGGCAGGCTCTCACGCAGTGGAGCGATCCACCCGCGCCTCCAGCGGCGGGATCGGTGCTGCTGGTCACTGGCGCGTCCGGAGGCGTGGGGACCGCATCGGTGCAACTGGGCAAATCGATGGGGCTGACGGTCGTAGCTCTCTCGCGCAGCGCCGAAAAAGGTGCAAAGCTTCGCGAGTTGGGCGCCGATTTCGTCTTCAATCCCAGCGATCCGGCTCTGCGAAAGCAGGTGATGACCGCAATCGCGCCGAAAAAGGTTGACATCGCTGTCGACAACGTCGGCGACGCGCTGTTCAATCAGGTGATCGCGATGCTGGGCTACGGCGGACGAATCAGCGTGGTAGGCAGAAGCGGCGGTGCGGTGCCAGAGTTCAACACGGCGGCGCTCTTCTTCCGGCGAAATCGCATCGGCGGCGTCGCCGTGTCGGACTACACCGCTGAGTCCGCGCAAACTGCGTGGAAGCAGATCGTCGAGCGCTTGAACGCGATCGGCCAGCGGCCTGTCGTCGATCATGTTTACCCGTTTGAGGACGTCAAAGCAGCCTTCCAACGTTTGGCCGAGGGCCCCATGGGCAAGGTGCTGGTTCGTATGGGTGCCTAGCTCCAACGTCCGAACCTTGGGAGTATGCTGGAAAGGCTATGCGTAGCCGAAGAGAGTTTCTACAAGCAGGCATTGCTGCCTCCGTGCTTCCAGCCGCAGTTTCGGGGATGAACCTGGCGCCGGCCCAGCCTGAGGACCGCCACGATTTCTATAAAGTGATTTACGACGAGCGCTTCCCGGCCAGCGTTGCGTTCGCGCGCGAAATGGCAAAGATCGGCGCTCCCGTTCAGGCCATCCGCGGCGACATCACCGATCTGTGGTTCCACGATCTCGATCCGCAGTGGAAGAAATGTCCCGTGCCGATCGCAGGCCTGACGGCCCATGGTCCGCTATTCTGTCTGGAACGTCTGGCCTGGGATCACGGAATGCGCGTTGTGTACAGGGCCGAGCAGGAAGCCACCCACGACAGCGAGCCCTTGATTTCCTGGATCATCGCCTCGAAGACGCCGGCATAGAAGCGCAACATGTTACCTCCCGCTTCGGGAACTCTGACGCGATGCTGGAACGAGGCGGCGTCGAGTCGGCCGAGTTGCACAAGTATGCCCAGGATAAGAGAATGCCGTTCTGGTCCTGCACGGTGAAGTTCTACGGACCGGCTAAGGCAAGGCCGCCGAGGAATTTGATTTGCCGATTCTTTCGTTCAGTCTTCCGAGCACTTACTGGATGCGGGCGTTCATCTTCATCTTCGGGTTCCCGATCACGCACTATGTGGCGACGAACAAGAAGAACCGTGAGTCGTTCAAGCAGTTGATCCGGATCGCAGCCGAGCATGGTTGCGGGGGACGAAAGCATGAAGACGCTGCCAGTGGCCTTGTTACTCGCCAGCTTCGGCCTGGCGGCAAGCGCTTCCGCAGCCGATGAAGCGACGATTCAAAAGGGCGAACAAAGTCTTCGATTACTGGTGCGCGACATGTCATGGACCCGGGTTGCCGGGCACCGTCGCGTTGCAAACCAAGTACAAAGGGGCCAAGCCGGCTCTGCTGAGCGAGCGAACGGACTTGATCCCGCCTGTGACGAAGACTTTTGTCCGCAAGGGCGTCTCAATCATGCCGTTCTTTCGCAAGACCGAAATCAGCGATGCCGATCTGGACGCGCTGGCTGCGTACCTGGCGCGGAACCACCCGCCCGCGAAGCGCTAAGGCCGCTTAACAGCAAAGAACCGGTAATTCCGCAGGCCGTTTTTCCGGAATCGCACGGATGATTTCGCTGCAGCGTTCTTCGGAAAGCGAACCGCCCGCAAGCGAACGGAACTTCGTGGCCATATCATCCCAACTCAGGGGATTCTCGGGATCGCCTTTGGGATAGCGCACGAACTTCTCGAAGCGCTGGCCGTCCTCGGTCTCGATGGTTACGCGCGCGGGCCATTCTTTGGGAAAAGTCTCCTCGAGGCGAGCGTCCTTTACCAGCGCCACCTTGCTCATCAACTCGCGGACGCGCGGCGAACGGATCTTTTCGGTGGTGAACTGATCCAGACCGGTTGCGCCATCCATGACCGCAACCGAAGCGCCGAAGGGCATCGAGAACTGCGCGTCGACGATTGAGTCCGGGTTGTATTTCTTCTCGCGCGGATCGGCGACGATGTTCCATCCAGCTTCCAAAACCGCGACCTCGATCCGCCGAATCTGACGGGCTTCTACGTTATGCTCACGCGCGATGGCAAGAATGGCGTCGATCGGCCCTTGCATGTACCGGCAGCAGGCGTGCGGCTTAACGGCGGTATGCAGGATCTCGAACGATTTACCCAAGTCCGCCGTAAGCCGGTCGGGCACGGCATTGCGCGAGTAGCCATGCAGAAAGCCGTCGCGGCCTTCCAGGATGTGGATCGGGCCGGTGAAGCCTTCGGCGGCCAGCAGCGCTGCATGAATCCCATTCTGCGCCGCCAGGCCGGGATGGATGCGCTTGGTCCAGGCGCCTTCCGCCAGAAACTCCATGGATCCTGCGGCCATGCTGCCGGCAATTCCGACGGCGGCAAGGGTCTGATCAGCGCTCAAACCAAGCAGCTTCGCGCTCGTGATCGCGGCGCCGAAAACGCCGCAGGTCTGCGTCGGATGAAAGCCGAGCGCGTAGTGCTCCTTAGGCTGCACGGCCATGGCGATGCGCGCTGCAGCCTCGAAGCCAGCCACCACTGCCGCGAGCAGCGCGTCCATCGGAGTATCCGGCATGGTCTCAGCTAGCGCCAGCGCCGCCGAGTACATGGTCGCGCCCAAATGGATGGACCCGCCGCTGTGCGTGTCGTCCATTTCGATACCGTGCGCGGCCGCGCCGTTAGCCAGGGCCGCCAAACCAGGGATGGTTCGCACCTTCGTGCCAATGATCGTCGAGCAGCCGTTCGCCCCGATCCGCTGCACCATGCGCTGCACCGCACGCGCCGACTCCTCGCGCGAGCCACGGATCGTCACTGCGAGATAGTCGAGCAAAAAGTAGCGGGCGCGATCGAGCACTTCGGCCGGCAAGCCGCGCGCCTCGAGCGGATGTAGAAATCCAACCAACTCACGCGTGTATTCCTTCATGCGGTGCCTTTCTTGGGCGTCAAATAATGCCGCCGGAGCACGATGACGCGCTCGCGATTCTGGTTGTAGCCGCGCGTCTCCACTCCCACGATGCCGCGGTCGGGCTTGCTCGCCGATTCGCGCTTATCCAGCACTTCGGACTCGGCATACAGCGAATCACCGGGAAACATCGACCGCTCGAAGACCACACTCTCGTAGCCTAAATTGGCGATGGTCTTGCCGCTAGTGTCGGAGACGCTCATTCCTACCGTCAGACTGAAGATGAGCGAGTCCAGCACCGGGCGGCGGCCGAGCGGCTGGCTGCGCGCGTAGTGGTCATCGATGAACAGGGGATTCTGATTCATCGAGAGCAAAGCGAACAGCGTGTTGTCGTAGTCGGTAATTGTGCGGCCAGGCCAGTGCTTGTACACGGTGCCCACTTCGAACTCCTCGTAGAAGCGCCCGAATTCCATCTATGCGTCCTCTTTGTACTTCTTCAGCAGATTGCGCGCAATGATCAGCCGCTGCAGTTCGTTGGTGCCGCCGCCGATCACGACCAGCGGCGCGTCACGATAGTAGCGCTCCACCGGAAAATCTTTCGAGTAGCCGTTGGCGCCCATGATGCGCATGGCTTCGAGCGCGACCTCGGCCGCCGTTTCCGTTGCGAACAGTTTGGCCATGCCAGCTTCCAGGTCGCAACGCTCACCGCGGTCGCGCTTCTCGCAAGCCGAGTAAATCAACAGCCGCGAGGCTTCGATGTTCGTCGCCATGTCGGCCAGCTTGTTCTGGATGGTTTGATATTCCGCAATTGGTTTGCCGAACGTGGTGCGCCGCTGCGCATAGCGGATGGCTTCTTCAAATGCTGCACGCGCAATGCCCAGCCCGCGCGCCGCGACGTTGAGCCGCTCGGCCTCCAGGCCTGTCATGACTTGCTTGAAGCCCTGGCCCTCAACGCCGCCGATCAGATTCTCCGCCGGCACCGGAAAATCGGAGAAATGCAGTTCGCAAGTCTCCACGCCTTTATAGCCGAGTTTCTCGATATCGCGGCTGACCGTCATGCCGGGCGCGCCCTTTTCGATCACGAAAGCGCTCATGCCGCGATGCGCCGGCTGCGCCGATGGATCGGTCTTTGCCAAAAGCAGAAATGTATTCCCATGCCGGCCATTCGTGATCCACATCTTCGAGCCATTGACGCGGTACACATCCCCGTCGCGCGTAGCCATCGTCGTGATGGCCTGCAGATCGGTTCCAGCGTTCGATTCGGTCAGACAGATGCCACCGCGCTTCTCGCCCATCGCCATCGCGGGCAGGAACCGGCGTTTCTGGGCTTCGGTTGCAAACCGAGCCACCACGTCGCACATCACCGAGTTGCTGCCGATCACGCCCGCCAAACCCAGCCAGCCGCGCGAAACTTCCTCGAAGACCATCGCGAAAGTTGTGGTGTCGACTCCCGCGCCGCCGTAATCCTCGGGGATGTTCAAGCCGAACAGCCCCATCTCTTTCATCTGGGCCACTAGTGCATGCGGATATTCGTCGCGATGCTCCATGGCCGAAGCCACGGGAATCACTTCCTTCTCGACAAACTTCCGCACCGTGCTCAGGATCAACTGCTGCTCGTCAGTGAGTGTCGCCAAGTTCCGCTCCAACCGTGCCCCTGAAAGGGCACCTTCAAGCTTGCCGCAAGCCGATTCCCCAAGGCAACCGGCGGAGGGGCGCCCTCTGTCTGATAGACTGCTCAACATGGCCCCAGAAGTAAGCCGCAACATTGTCGAGATCCTCGAAAACAGCCGCCAGGAGTTCAACGCCGCGGCGGGCGTGGTCGCTGAACCACACGCCAAAACACGTCCGGAAGAGGGCCGCTGGTCGGTTCTGGAATGCGTGGAGCACGTCACGGTGGTGGAGGAGCGCTTCTTGAGCCGCCTGGAAGAAGCGCCCAAGCTGGACTCGCCGCGCATCGACCGTCAAAAGGAAGCCGAGCTTTTGGTCCGTGTCGCGAGCCGCACAAATAAGGCGCAAGCCCCGGAGGCCGTTCGTCCTGTTGGCCGCTTCGCGAGCTTAACTCAGGCGCTGGAGCAATTTAACGCAGCGCGGTCCAAGACCGTCGAGTTCGCCGAAAGCCGGGCCGCCGAGCTCTATTCGCTTTCCGCTGAACATCCCCGGTTCGGGGTTCTGAACGGAACCGAGTGGATGATGTTGATCGCCGCCCACGGACGGCGCCACGCCGATCAAATCCGCGAAGTCCGTTCCGCGCTCGCGCAGGCCTAGGCCACCTGCCCGATTAGCCAGGTCTCAAGCTACCCGATCTGCCGGTGCGCCCGCGACCCGCGCAGGCGCATCCTGTGAGTAGGGAGTAACTAGCTTGACCAATCCTCTGGTTTCGTTTTCAGAACAACTGGCGTCCACAGTGGCGCAGGTTGGGCAATCGATCGTGGCGGTTCATGCGCGACCGCGTTTCGATTCGAGCGGCGTGCATTGGAAGAACGGCGTGGTCGTCACCGCGGATCACACCATTCGCCGCGACGATGATATCCAAGTCACTGCGCCGGATGGTTCGAAACTCAGCGCCGAGTTGGTGGGGCGCGACTCAGGCACGGACCTGGCCGTTTTGAAGGTCTCCGGGCTCACCGCCCGTGTTGCGGAAAGAGCTGCGGAGATTCCAACGCCGGGGAGCGTGATGCTCGCCGTTGGAAGGTCCAAAGATAGTGTGAACGCGGCGTTCGGCGTACTCAGCAGCATTTCGCCCGCTTCGCAGACCTGGCGCGGCGGCCGCTTGGACCAGGTGGTACGGCTGGATATTGCACTCCATCCCGCCGCTTCCGGCGCCGCAGTGGTGGATGCGGCGGGTAAGCTAGTCGGCATCGCGACCCCGGTGCTATCGCGGGTCTCGGTCTTCGCGGTTCCGTTGGCCACAGTCGAGCGCGTGGTGGAAGCTCTGCTTGCACATGGCCGTATTCCACGCGGTTATTTGGGCGTCGGCCTACAACCGGTCGCCCTTCCCGAGCACCTGAGAAGCACGATGAATCTGAAGGCGCCCACGGGCCTGATCGTAATCAGTGTCGATCAGGACGCACCGGCTGGACAGGCTGGCGTCACCATCGGCGACGTTCTGCTGGAATTGGGCGGACGGACAATCCAGGAGCCGGAGCACGTTCAGGATGTGCTGGACTCAGGCTCGGTGGGCAAGAAACTGCAAGCGCGCCTGCTGCGGGGCGGCAAGCTGGTGGAATTGGAGATCACGCCCGGCGAACGGCCGCGAAAGGGTTGACATGCTGCCGCAAGGATTCGGTGAGGTTGCCGAGAAGCTGCGGCGCTCGACGGTTCAAGTCGTCAGTGAATCGCGCGAAGCCCGCGGCGTGGGATCGGGCGTCATTTGGGCGACCGACGGCATGGTGATTACCAACGCGCATGTGGCGAGCGGCGAAGAGGCACGCATCCAGCTCTGGGATGGCCGTACGTTTCAGGCGCGTGTGGCGGCGCGCGATGCCCGGGCGGACCTGGCGATGCTACGGATACAGGCAACGGGCATGCCGGCAGTGGTATGGCGCGATTCAGCCTCGTTGCGGCCGGGCGAGTTGGTCGTGGCGGTTGGAAATCCGCTAGGATTTGTCGGCGCCCTGACCACCGGTGTCGTACACGCCTCAGGATCTGTCCGCGGCCTGGGTCGCAGGCGATGGGTGCAAGCCGCCATACGTCTCGCCCCTGGTAACTCCGGTGGGCCGCTCGCCGATGCCGAAGGCCGTGTAGTGGGCATCAACACCATGGTGGTGCAAGGTGGACTCGCCCTGGCAATTCCGAGCGACACCGTCGCAGACTTCCTGAAGCGTGGAAGCCGGCCATCGTTGGGTGTGGTGCTCCGTCCCGTCGCCGATCGCGTTCGCGGGTTGGGCCTGCTGGTGCTGGAGGTGCTGGCGAACAGCCCGGCCGAAACCGCCTCTCTGCTGATCGGCGATTTGCTGGTGTCGGTGAACGGGCGCGGCCTGGGGTCTCTGGATGACCTGAGTAACGCGATCGACGAGTCGGCCGGCGGCGTCCTCAAGATCGGTTTCCTCCGGGGCGACCGCCGGCGCGAACGCGAGGTCTCCGTGCTGCTGGCTGCGCCCCGGATGGAGGCGGCTTGATCCGCGTCCACATCGAGACGGCGTCGCCGGTGACGCGCGCCGGTCTGGAGGCGATCCTGAGCGGGCACCCGGAGATCGAGGTAGTAAACGTAGCGCCAGAAGCCGATGTGCTGGTTCGCGAAGATGTCCCGGAGTTGTCCAATGGCGCGGGCGGAATTCCGGTCGTGGTGCTGGCGGATGAGACACCCTCGATGGAGGCGCTGCGCTCCGGCGCCCGGGCGGTTCTGCCTCCAGACGCGGCGCCGCAGCAGATCATCGCCGCCATCTACGCCGCAGCCGCGGGGCTGGCTGTCGTGCCTGTAGACGATAGCGCGCCACTGCTGCCATCTGCTCCAGTGGAGCAGATCACCGAACCACTGACACCGCGAGAGATGGACGTGTTGGAGATGCTGGCCGAAGGCATGAGCAACAAGGCGATCGCGCACGGCCTTTCGATTTCTGAGCATACGGCGAAATTTCATGTGAATTCGATCTTGGCGAAGCTGCACGCCGGCACGCGCACCGAAGCGGTGATGCGCGGCATCCGGCTGGGGCTGGTTAAAATCTAGCCACTGTCACCAACCACTGCGGGCTGCGCTATGCTGGATCGCATCCCATGATCCACACCCGAAGGAGCGCCTCATTTTGGAAAGCCTGCCTTGCGGGGCTTTCGCTTCTCGCCATGACACCTTTGAACGCCCAAATCGGCCGAGGCTACGGCCGCTCGATTGTGATCAACCCTCGCGGCATCGCTGCTACCAGCCAGGTTCTGGCGTCGCAAACCGGTGCGCAGATCCTGGCGCGCGGCGGATCGGCTGTCGATGCCGCCATCGCTTCGAACGCGGTCCTGGCAGTCACCGAACCTTTGATGTGCGGCATGGGCGGCGATCTCTTTGTCATGTATTGGGACGCGAAGACCAAGAAGCTGACCGGCCTGAACTCCTCGGGACCCGCGCCGATGGCTCTCTCGCCGGCGTTTCTCGCCAAGCACGATTTCAAACGCATGCCGCAGGAGGGCATCCACGCGGTCACAGTGCCGGGTGCGGTGGCCGGCTGGTATCAGATGCATCAGCGCTTCGGCAAGCTGCCCTGGAAGGACCTCTTTCAGGACGCGATCACATACGCCGAGCAGGGTTTCCCGGTCTATGAAGGCATGCACGAGATCTGGGTGGAGCCGGGTATCGTCGCGGCTCTCAAGCGCAATCCCGAGTCGACGCGCGTCTTTCTTCCCGGCGGCCGGCCTCCGCGCACCGGCGAGCTGTTCAAGAACCCCGATCTGGGCCGCGCACTCCGCCTGGTTGCCGAACATGGCCCCGCGGCGTTCTACAAGGGCGATATTGCCGCCGCGATCCTCAAAACATCCCAACACTTGGGCGGCACGATGACCGCACAGGATCTTAGCTCTTTCACGCCGGAATGGGTCACTCCACTCTCGATCGACTACCGCGGCTGGCGCGTCTATGAGCTTCCACCCAACGGCCAGGGCATGGCAGCGCTCGAGATGTTGAACATCATGGAGACCGCGCCGCCCTCGCCGCTCGGCCCCTTCAGCGCCCCCGAACTGCATATGCGCATCGAGTCGATGAAGCTGGCGTACGCCGACGTTCACCGCTACAACGCCGATCCACGCACGTACGACTCTCCCGTGGCCCAGCTCTTGTCGAAAGAATACGCCCGCACGCGCGCCGCCAAGATTGATCCGCAACACGCTGACTGCAACGTCACTCCCGGCGATCCGGTCGGCAGCAACACTACCTACCTCACGATGGTCGACAAAGACGGCAACATCGCCAGCTGGATTCAGAGCGTCTATTCGTTCTTCGGCTCGCGTGTCACGGTGGAAGGCATGGGCTTCGAACTGCAGAACCGCGGCGCGGCGTTCACACTCGACCCGCATCATCCCAACGTGCTGGCCGGCGGCAAACGCCCGTTTCACACCATCATTCCCGCATTCATGGAGAAGGGTGACGAGCATATCGGCTTCGGCATCATGGGCGGGGCGGTGCAGCCGATGGCGCACGCGCAGTTTGTGTCCAATTTCGTAGACTACGGCATGAACCTCCAGGAAGCCCTGGAGGCGCCGCGCTTCTTCAAGAACGGTCCCGCCGGCTGCGACATCGCGATCGAATCGCGCATCCCGGTGGAGACGATCCAACAGCTTTCCGAGCGGGGCCACGACGTGCATCTCGAGCGCGCCTTTGTCGAAACCATGGGCCGCGGCCAGGCTATATTGCACAATTCAGAGACCGGGATGAACTATGCTGCGTCCGATCCTCGTGCCGATGGCGCCGCCATACCCGAACCTTTGAAGCCCTAACCAGGCACCCTAACGCCGAGGCTGGTTTCGCCCGATAGAAGGGCGAAAGCACCCTTATGCCGGAAGTAGCGGACTATCGGGGCAACGATCGGCTAGCGCATGCGCTGACGCTGGTTCAAGGCCTGCCGCCTCTGTCCCCAATGGTCCGGCACCTGCTCGCTTCCGTCTCGACGCCCGACGACGGCGCTTCACTCGCTGAGATCGCAGGCATGATCGAAAAGGACGCAGTCACGGCGGGCAAGGTCCTGGCGCTCGCGAATTCCGCATTTTATGCGCGCTCCATGCCGATACTGTCCATCCGGCACGCGGTCTCGCGGCTGGGGCTCAATGCCATCCGCAACCTGGTTGTGAGCGTTTCGATTTCCGGGGTATGGAACCGCATTCCTACACCCTCCGCCTGGTCCACGTCTCGCTTCAATACGCACTCCATCGCCACCGCCATCCTGTCGGAAACGATTGCTTCCGCATTGGCCCCCGAGAAAATGGAACTGGCGTTTCTGGCCGGCCTGTTTCATGATCTCGGCCGGCTGATCATCGCCGTTCTGCTCTCGAAGGAAGAAGAGGCCTTCCAGCGGCTGCTTCATACGGAGCACGACGGGCTGGAAGGAGCCGAGGTTGAACTGCTGGGATTTTCTCATCCGGAACTCTCCGCGGCGATTGTCGCTTCTTGGAAACTGCCGGCCGCCATCGAGGCGGCAGTCCGGTTCCATGAGAATCCATTCGACGATCCGGGCCGGTCGCTCTCGCCGAGCGTGCCGCTCTGCGACATTGTGCATGTAGCCGACTGTTACGCTGACCACCAGGGACTGTCCATCAGCGGCGAAAGAGCGCCGGAGGAAGACACCGCGCGAGCGCTGGAGGAGCTAGGGCTCGGCATCGACGACGCCGACATCCTGCCGCAGTTCCACAACCAGTTGGAAGTCCTGCTGAGTATTCTTTGAACGCGGCGCCTACTCGGCAGCGGCTTGCGCCAACGGTACGATGTCCGCTCCAGAGTGGCCGCTTCCGGTCTCTTTGCCTTCGTTCTTGACGCGGTACATGCGGCGGTCCGCCACCGCCAATAAAGCCTCGCCGTCAGCGCCATCACCGGGATAGATTGCGGCTCCCACGCTCATCGACAGGCAGGCCTCGCCGCAAGCCTGCCAACCCGCTTCCACCGCCACCGACCTCAGTCGCTCCAGATGCACGGCGCAGACATCCTGCTTCAGCCCCGGCAGAACGATCACGAACTCATCACCTCCCATGCGCGCCAGATAGTCGGAATCGCGGCAGGCGCTTTGCAGCCCCTTCGCCACCTGCTGCAGTACCTCGTTCCCCTTCAGGTGCCCGAAGCGGTCGTTGATCTGCTTGAATCCGTCCAGGTCGCAGAGCAGGATGCCAACGGTTGCATTCTCCCGCCGGGCTCGTGCCAACTCCCGGTCAAGATGCGTAGCCAGCGACCGCGCGTTGGGAATTCCGGTCAGGTGATCGGTGACCGCCGAGGTTTCCGCGCGCTCAAACCGCAGGACATTCTCCACGGTAAGTCCGACGCGAAGGCTGGCAGATTGGAGAATCCGCAAGTGGTCGCGATTGAAATAGTTCTTCTCTCCGCTATACAGCGTCACCACGCCGGCCAAGCCATTGCGGCCCTCGAAAGGCACGGCCAGCGCGGCCTGCAGCTTGTACACCACGGCGGAATCTTTCTTGTAGCAGCCCTCTACCGATGGATTTCCATTTACGATGGGTGCATGATTTTCGGCCACCCAAGCGGAAGGTCCCTTGCCCATGACAAACGGCTCACGGACGAACAAGTGGCTATGCTTGCCCTGGATGTAAACGGGATCCAGCGTCTCGCCGCGAACCACGTAGGCCACCAGCGTATCGTGCTGGATGATTTGCTGCAGGCATTTGTGAATCGACGAGAAGACTTCGTCGATGCTCGCGGCCCGGCCCACGTCGTTGGTCAATTCCTGAAGAAGCTGGCTCTCCTGGCGGGCTGTGGCAATGGGGGCGAAGACGGCCTCCGCGGTCGGCGCCGCATCCATCGCGAGCCGTTCGGCAAGTTCCTTGAGATCCGGCGGCTGGGAGTCCGAAACAGCGGCAGGAGCTTCCGCAATACCGCCCTTGGCCACTGCCCAGGCTTTTTGCTCGAGTTCCGTGTAACGCTTTTCGAGAACTTCGACGATGCGCGGGTCGAAACTCTTTCCATTCTGCGCGGCCAGGCGTTGCATTACCTCTTGCAACGGAATGGCGCGCCGGTAAGGCCGGTCGGAGGCCAGAGCGTCCACGAAGTCCACCGCCGAAAGAATACGCGCTCCGATGGGGATCTCCTCGCCCTTCAATCCTCCCGGATAACCGGTTCCATCCCACTTCTCATGATGGGTGCGGACAATGGGAGCAACGGAATCGGGAAAGCGCATGCGGGTCAGCATTTCGGCGCCGATCGCCGGATGCGTCTTCATCTTTTCCCATTCCTCGGGGCTAAGCGGTCCTGGTTTCACCAAAATGTGGTCCGGAATCGCCAGTTTCCCGATGTCATGCAACAACGCGGCCACGTTCAAGCCTTCCAACTCGGATTCGCTAAGCTTCAGTTCCCTTCCCACCTCCAAGGCATAAGTTTGGACGCGGCGCAGGTGCAACTGCGTGGTGTGATCCTTGGCTTCAATCGCTACCGCCAGAATCTCCAGCGTGCGGCGATGCAAGGCGGCAAGTTCTTCCTTGTGCTCAGCTTGAGCCCTCGACCAGGTGCGATAACCATAATCCAGGACAAACAGGATCGGCAGCGCGATCACGCCGGGTTGCCAGCCGGTCTCCAGCGTCGTGCAGCGCACCAGATAAGCCAGATAGCTGGCGGCCACGAACCACGGCAAGAGATGACGGCATTCCCGTTTGTACACACCGATGAGCGGCGCCTTGGAGTCCGACAATAATGACGTGGCCAGTCCGTAGTTAAACAGCAAGACGAAGGAACTGGCCACCACCGGCACTGGAAACAACGCGTTGAAGCCGAGCGACGAGGTGAGCCGGTAAGCGCCTTGTGCCGCTGCGATTCCAATCGTGACGCTGGCCATTCCGAACAAAACCGGAACCAGTTGGGCAAATCCTCGAACCTTGCGGATATCGCGTAACAATGTGGCGGTGCAACCAATGAAGAGCAGTTCGGGGAGGCTGAGATCGCCGACCCCCAACAGCATGATCAGAAAACCCGCCGGGATCAGGCTTTGCGCCCCGATCATCTTGATTCCCAGCGCCGCGATGTTCGCGCAAATCAGGTACCACAGAAAGCGCCACGGGTCGCTCGAGTGCACGTGCCAGAGGTTGAGAATGCAACCCAGAATACCGGCGACGGTGTATACCGACGCCCATACCCGCACATTTTTTCCGAGGGCTAGCATGCGCGACCGTGCTGTTGTAGTGCATTCCATTTACCACCGGCAGGGTGCTTGCTGATCGGACTTATGTCGTAGATTCGACATGGCCCGGCCAACCCTAGTTCCACGCCAAAAAAAGTTTAGGGCGCGGGCAAATGAGACATCTTGTCTCAACCTTAGAGACAAGCTGAGGCCCTAACCGGCACACCAGCCGACACGCATTCGTACGGACACTTTGTCGCAATGCGCGGCTCGTTTGTACTGTCATTCTGTCACAGGGTTTTGCAGACCGCGCTGCAAAGTGTTCGAAATGCATAGCCGGCGCGCTGGCAGAGCACGTGCTCCCGCTTGGCCCGACTACTGGCTTGACTGGACAGAAGCGCCGAGGTTCGACCTTAAGGTACGCCGCGGCCGCCGGTTCTTGAGGAGAATAACTCGCGATGCTAACGGCACAAGTGCAGCGCAGCACGTTCGGGGTCAATCCTGGAACAGTTCGCCCGGAAAGGCACACCACGGCGCACGGAACGAAGCCGCTCCGTACCGTTCCCTATATGCAGCGGAAGGCGTCACGCGAGCGGGCGGCGCAACAGGCTCGGCGGGACCGGCTGGTTCTGGAGCATCTTTCGCTGGTGAGAGCGATCGCGGTGCGCCATCAGCAGAACCTGCCGGTCCACGTCGATTTGGACGACCTGGAACATGCCGGTGTACTCGGGCTGTTCGACGCGGCCACCAAATACACCCCCGAAAAGAAGGTGCCGTTTTCCAGCTACGCTCAGCACCGCATCAAAGGCGCGATTCTGGACAGCTTGCGGCAAATGGACTGGGCGACACGAAACATGCGCCGCCGGCAGCGCCAAATCGACGCTGTCAGAAACAAACTAGCCACCGAGCTGCAGCGCAGCCCGTCGGAAGCCGAGGTTGCCCAGGAACTCGGGCTGAATGCCGCGCAATGGAGAGCCGCGACACTCGACCTGCAAACCGTCAGCCTGGTATCGGCCTCGGCGCGAGGGCGCGAGAACGACGAAGCACCAGACTTTCCCTGCAATCCGGAAACCCATCCAGACTCTATCTGCGCGCAGGGGCAGCTTCGCGGCGCGCTGGAGCAGGCCATGCAGTCGCTGCCGGAGCGCCACCGGCGCGTGGTCCACTCGTATTACATCGATCAGATGACCATGCGGGAGATCGGCGCGGCACTGGGGATCAACGAAAGCCGCGTCTCGCAGATCCACAAGTCCGCGTTGGCTCGGATGGCTACCGCGCTCGCCAGTGGTGGAATTACTTCCAGCCAGATGTTTTAGGTCAGTCAGCGCTCGCGCAAAAGCTGAGCGCCGATTCGTTCATGCAGTAACGCAGATAGGTCGGCTCCGGGCCGTCGTTGAACACGTGCCCCAGGTGCGAGTCGCATCGCCGGCAGAGTACTTCCACACGCTCCACCGTGAGGCTGGTGTCTCTGCGCGTGTAGATGTTTTCTTCGGCCAGCGGTGCCCAGAAGCTCGGCCAGCCGGTATCGGAATCGAACTTAGTCTGGGAGCTGAACAGCGCGTCGCGGCAGCCGGCGCAGCGGTAGATTCCGCGCTCGTGGTTTTGAAAGTACGTACCGGTGAAAGCTGTGTCGGTGCCCCCCTGGCGCAGCACGTAAAACTGCTCGGCGGTCAGCAGCCTGCGCCATTCGGAACCGGAGTGGACAACTTTATTCACGCGCGCCGGTCCTAGACTCTCACCCTTGTCGCTAAATCGGATAACCGTGACTTCCCCATCGATCGCGGTTGCGGAAGCCTCTGGTTCGGAGTCGCGACCCTTGCGGGTTGTGATCGCAATGAGCCCGGCGAAAGCAAATGGCGTGATCAGCAGGGCGCGCCTGCTCGTCGGCGCTCTTTTGATGGGCTCGAACACCGCTTCCATTTTCCCGCATTGTTCACGCGGGTGGCCAGGCGTGGCAGGTCTGGCAGGTTGTGCCGGCTTTATGGGCGGCATGGCAGGAGATGCAACTGGCCATGCTGGTGACCGCAGTGGTCTCGGCCATGGCATCCAGTGCGCCCACGTTTCCGTGGCACATCACGCATTGCATGCCAGCTTCCAGGTGCTTGCGATGGGTCCACGTCACACCCTGAGTGACTCGATAAATGCGCTCCCAGGGGACCGGATTGCCGGACTTCGCAAACTCGGCGAGCTTCTGGATCGCGGGCCGGTCCTTGGCGATGGTCGAATGGCACGCCATGCAGGTGCTCGTAGCTGGAAACGTCATCTGGGCTCCCGGGTCCGGGCTGGTGTGGCATTGCCGGCATTGCAAGCCGCGCGCGACATGTGTCTTATGGCTGAAGGGAAGCGGTTGAGCCGGAGCCGGGTGCTCAGCCAAATTGTCCGGCACTTCCTGCTTCGCGGCCTGTTGGCCCATCCCGGCAGATGTCAATAACAGCACGATCGCCAGAAGTCTCATGGTCACGCTTTCTTGTTGACAACTTCTTCGATGCTGCTGCCGAAATCTTTGAGCATCGCCGCCGCGGCGTTACGCCCAGGCATCCCCGTGATGGATCCGCCCGGAGGCGTGCAGGCGCCGGTCTGGTAAAGCCCTGGAATCGGCATGCGGTATTGCGACCATCCTGGCACCGGCCGGTTCGCGCCAGATTGCGCCGGATTGTTCGCGCCATGATGCGCGCTGCCGCGCCACATGGCCGGATTCATGCGTTCGATGTCCAGCGGGCTTTCCAGGAACTTCGCCAGAATCTTGTCCGGCGTCAGATTGGGCGAAAGACGGCGCAGGTTATTGAACAGACTCTCGGCGACGTGCTCCTTAATTACATCCCAGTGCTGCGGCCCCTCCTTGAGCTGGTAAGGCAATGTGCCTTCGAGCTTCAAGGTGTGATATCCGGCCGGAGCGCGGCTGGGATCGGCGACGGTGGGGCAGACAATCTGCAGGGGCGGATCGTCCAGGTTCACCTCACCGCGATCGTTGTCATAGGTCAACCGCAGGACGCGCTCGGGATTCGGAAGCAGAGCGGTTTCGGTGGGCGAGATCGTTCCGCCGCCCGCCAGCGGAAACTTGGGAGGCTCCGTGGTAGCGTAGTGAAACTGGAACATCGCGTGTTCCGGCTGGAATAGCCGAACGTTTTCCAGGAACTCCTCACCCCACAATTCACGCGGCGCCATGTCGACCAGGTGCTTGATGTGAATCGTGGACAGCACGGCTTTCTCGGCGCGATAAGAGCTGCCGTCCACACACTCCACACCCACGCATTTGCTGCCTTCGATCAGAAACCGCGCAACAGGCTTGTTCGTGAGAATAACGGCGTGGTTCGCTTCCAGAACTCGGCCCAGCGCGACGGTCAGCATGCCCGAGCCGCCCTTGGGCATCGGCCGTCCGCCTAATTGCTGGCCGATCACGGAAAACGCCTGCGCCCCGGTTAGAGGATCGCCGGCCGGCACGCCTCCGAAATGGCCTACAGCGAGATGAAAGCTGCGGATGTGGTCGTCTACAAACAGCTCGTGGACCAGGTCATAACCCGACATTGCCATGCGGCGCTGCCAGACGCGGGCGTTAGGGACCTTGGCCTCGCCGCCGGACCGGGCAGCCGCGGTCGCCTTCGTATACGCGGTGTACTCGGAGACGAGCCGGCGGAAGGTTTCGGCGTCCTTCTTCGAAACCTTCGCATACTCAGCACAGGTCCGATCCAGGTCCTTCCAGACGGTCAGCGACACGCCGTCGGTGAACTGCGTGTGCATGATCGGATCGGGATCGATGTATTCCAGTCCATAATCGCGTAGATTCAGTTCGTTGTTGCGCAGCGCGGGATTGGACTGAAAGCCGGAGTGGACCGAGGAACAGAGGTCCTCCTTAAAGCCGGGCAGGCACACCTCAGCCGTCTTGCAACCGCCTCCGATGGTAGGCCGCCCTTCGAGCACCAGGACTCTGTATCCGGCCTTAGCCAGGTAAGCGGCGGAGATCAGGCTATTGTGGCCGGCGCCGGCCACGACCACGTCGAAACGCTCCGGCTGGGCTTGTGCCGGCGATCGGAGCTGGGTCGCCGCCAGGGCCGCGCCCTGCATGAGACCGCGCCGTGTGATTCCGCTCATCTTCGCGCCTCCGTTCCGCGTTCCATCTTTCAACGGCACGCGAGGCTTGTCAACGACTCTTTAGAGGCATGCCAAAGCGGCGGAAAAGACGGCCCGCTCGAAGAACAGGCCGCCTTCACGAACGCTTACAGCGCGTAGTTCTCGACGGTAACCGTCGCGGTGGCCGTCGAGCCGGTTGAATCCGTCACCGTCAACGTGAACTCGTAGGTAGCGCGATAGGTAAACTGGATCGTCGGCGTAGCTGTGTCCGCGCCAGTGATCTGCACTGGGGGCTGCCCCGGTGCAGACGTCCAGGCGAAGGACAAGCTACCCCCGGCAGTGCTGCTGGACTGGGACGCATTCAGTGTGATGGCCTTGCCAACAGCCTGGAACTTATTCGAGGTCGAGGTGGCGCCGCCGGCCGTGACAACGATCGTGACCACACCTTTCACGGGTGTCCCACCGCCGGGCGGGGTTGGCAAAGTCGAAGCAGCGAATGGGCTAGTCAGGAACGGCACGGTGACGTTCGTGCCCATCGAGCTCGCGCACGCGGGGGAAGCCGGACCACCGAAACAGCCCCACCAGTTTTCCGTGCCGTTCACGATTCCCGAACCAGTGTTCAGAATGCCGGTTCCAGCGGTGAAATTGTTAAAGAACGCCCGGATTTGGCCGGCGGCGGGAGCCTTCACCGCGATCGCGATGGCTTCCTTGGTGATCGTGTTCCCGGTGATCACGGTGCCGTCCGCCGAACCGATGCTAGCGATGTTGATTCCAGTCGGACCAGGGGTCGCAGCGTCCTCGGTATCGGCGCCATTGCCGGAGATCGTGTTGCCGACAATGACGTTGTTGTCGAAAAGGATCGGAGGAGCGCCGGCCGGCACGCCGCCGACACCCGCCGCGGCGTGGTTGTGCATGGTCACGCCTGGCAGCCCGTTGTCCATCAACACGTTATTGATTACTACGTTCCCAAAGGTCTCATTGCCGGGGCCCGCCGCAAAAATGCCCACGCCGGCGCCAGCACCCGGCGCCTTCAGACCATTTCGCAGGGATTGGTTTCCGGTAATAGTGTTGTGGTACACGCCCATAGCGACGCTATGAGAGGCGAGAGTAATCCCGCAGTCATAAGCGTTGTCGCTAACCATGTTGCCGCTGACGACGATGTCATGCGTGGCGCCGGTATCGTCGCTGAGCAGGATTCCGCCGGCGTTGTGTTGAACCACGTTGTTGGAGATCACGCCATGATCAACGCCGGAGAAGTGGATTCCTTCCCCGCAATCGAAGCTCTCACCCTGCGCGAACGCGGTCGGCAATCCGGGACACGACGGCCCCATCGCGGTAGGAGTCAGGTTCTTGTTGTTGTTGAGCACTTGGTTGTTCCAGATCGTCACGCCGGAAGCATTCTGAACGAGGATGCCTTGCAGATTCGCATTTTCGACGGTGAAGCCGGATACGACGCCACCCAGAACTCCTCCGGCTGTGCCGTCGATGACGATGCCATTCGCGAGTCCCGTGGCGTCAATGATCGTTGTGGCGCTCCCCGCGCCGATCAGGCCAATTGTTTTCGTAATGTTGACGTCTTCCTTGTAAGTACCGGCGGCAACCTGGATGACGTCGCCTTGTGCAGCCGCGCTGACGGCCCCACCGATAGTAGCTTGGCACCCGGACGAGCCGGTTGGATTCACGCATAAGGTGGCTGCAAAAACCGATTGACCTGCAGCCGCCAGCAGTCCTACGCCGAAAACAATCACTGCTTTCGCGCAGATGTTCCGTTGGGCCTTTCGAATCATCTTCCCCTCCTGGTTCTTTGTAGATGGACTTGTTTTGACCGCTTATGGTAAGCGGCCATGATGAGCGTCATTCTAACGAGCGGAGCCTAGTATACTCCTATTCGCGCTCCGCCTGGGCTTGCCTTCGCCCGTAATTGTGCGGGAAGATTTCAGAGTGAGCAGTAATCGCATTATTTCCCTCGCGGCTCTGCTGGCTGCGTTCACCGTCACTCCAGTTGTTTTCGCCCAGAAAGGCGGCCCGCCGCCGGGGCCAGGAGGACCGGGACGTTTCGGATTCCGGAGGCCGCCCGGACCGCCGCCGGGACCCGCGCCACGGCTGCCGGATGATCCATTCTACGGCGTGAACGCCGGCAAGCCGGATCTCGGCGGCTTGGCCAAGGGCATGTGGCGTGTGCCTTACATTATCGACATGCAAAAGCAGGGGCACTCGCCGGACGGTGGGCCGGTCGTGGTCCCATTTAACGAATTAGGCAAGAAAACCTTCGACGAACGCCAGGCGACTCATTCCAAAGACGATCCGGAAGGCTATTGCCTGCCGCCCGGCGTCCCTCGCATGATGTATACGCCATATCCCACCGAGATTTTCCAAATGCGCGACCGTATTCTATTTATCTACGAAGGCGGTGCGCACGTATGGCGCATCATCTGGATGGATGGCCGGAAGCAGCCCGACGATCCGAATCCCAATTTCCTCGGTTACTCGGTCGGCCACTGGGAAGGCGACACCCTGGTGGTGGACGTGGTTGGCTTCAATACCGAGACTTGGCTGGACGCCGCCGGTCATCCGCATGGCGAGAAACTGCACGTCACCGAGCGGTATACTCGGCCCGATTCCAATACCCTGCGTCTGGCTGCCACCATCGATGACCCGGAGTATTACACCAAACCGTGGACCGTGGTTACCACCGCGACCTGGGCGCCGAACCAGGAGTTGATGGAATACATCTGCCAGGAAAACAACCGGGACATTCAGCACCTGGTTGGCAAGTAGCCAGCTTGTTCGGCCGCCTTTCCCGCCAAAAGCGCCGTGGGTAAAGGCTCCAGGCGCACCGCTGTAAAGAAGCGCAAATCGGCGCGAGCGAACGTTCGCGAACAGGCTCTCCGTCCCTCAAGTTCCTGGGCATCGGTCAAATCCGCGATTCTCATAGCACTCGCCCTTCTGATCTCTGTTCCTCCAATCCCAAATCCCGGCGGACCCGGGTTGGACGGCAGTTGGGTCTTGGGCCTCAACATGGCGCATGCCGCGAGAATGGTCTTCGGCCGGGACATTGTGTTTACTTACGGACCGCTCGGCTACTTGGCACTGCCGATCTTCCCGGGGGCTGAGCCTTGGGCCGTGTTTTGCTTCGCGTGGGGTTTCGCCACTGTAACTGCGTACGCGCTGTGGCGCCTGCGCAAGCGGGTGCCATCCTGGAGCAACGCATTCGCCTTGTTCGCAATCCTATGGGTGTGCAGTGTGGCAGTGTCGCCGTTCCCTGGTGCAGGAGTTTCGATGGCTGCCACTGTGTTGACCTTGGCCATCGCGGCCGGCATAGAGACAAATCCCTGGCTGGATGTGGGTCTTCTGTTTCTGGTCGGGGCGGTGGCCGCTCTCACGAAGCTAAATCTGGCAGTCGCACCGACGTTGATCGCGCTTTACTTCACGGGTCTGCTGTTGTGGCGCGCCCGATCGGCGTCCCTGCCCTGGAAGCCAGCCTTGGCGGCTGTGCTCGTCTGGCCGGCGGCTTTCCTGACATTGTATGGGCTGGCAGACGGAACGTTGCAGCCCGTCGTGACGTACTTTCGCAATTCCGAGCAGATTATCGGCGGGTATTCGGATGCCATGGCCATCGCGGGACCGTTGTGGGTCACGGTTCTCGCGGTGGCAAGCTGCGTGGTGCTTTTTATTGTCGTGCCGATCGCCGGCGGCGAGTTCCGCCGGATGGCGCCCGCCTGCATACCAGCGGCCATCGTTAGCTTCCTCGCATTCAAGGAAGCCATGGTTCGGGAAGATGGGCACTGCGTGGGATTTCAATTTGAGTTGGCAATGGCCGCGTTGCTCTTCGGCGTGCTTGCCGCCACAACACGAAGCCGCATCGTCGTAGGTCTGTTCGCCATCCTGTCCATCGGAGCCGGTTTCATCGTGCAAACTCAAGTGTGGCCAGAACTTCTGCCGGCCGACGTGGATCGCCTGACCGGACGCGTATTTCTAAGCAGCTGGAGTGGATTTCTAAATTGGTCCAACACCGTGAACGAATTGAGCACGGCCACGGAGAAGGATCTGGCGTCCAAACGCTCCGCGGAAGTTCAGGGCGCCATTGGCAAAAGACGAGTGACCGCGTTCCCCACGGAGATCGATTCGATTCGGGCCAACCACCTGCACTGGCAGCCGCTGCCCATCTTTCAAGCCTATTCCGCGTACACGCCCACGCTCGACAAGTTGGATGCCGAAGCGTTGTCGGCGGTCTCCGGACCCGAGGCGGTCCTGCTCTCTTGGTCCATGCTGGATGGCCATCAGCCATTTTTCGAGACTCCGCAAACCTGGCAGGCCGTGTTGGATTGGTACGATGTTCAATTGGTTTTACCGGGCTCTTTCGTACTCCAACGTCGCGCGGCCCCGCGCTTCGATCCGGCCATCCCGGCAGGCAGCGCCCAGGCGCGCTGGGGCGAACAGATCGTGCTTCCTCCTGTGGCCGACGATGAGGTCCTGTTGATGGAAACGGGGATTCGCGAGACCACGAACGAGGCCGCGCGACGAACCTTGTTCCGTTCAGTGCCAGTGTGGATTGACTCCACTCTGCGTTCCGGACGCTCCTACCGCGGCCGCGTGGTTCGGATGAACCTTCCAGACGCCGCGATCGCGAGCGACTGGCCACAGAATTTGAAAGACCTCCGGCCCCTGTTCGAATACGCCGGGAGTCCCAGGCGCGATCGTGTGGCGGCGATCCGCTTCGAAACGGAAGATCCCAGGCAGTTTGATTCCGTAATCCGGATTCGCTGGTCGCGCCGGCGCTTTCACGCCGCGCCGGCGAGCGCGTCTTTGCATTGAGGATGGCGGCCCGACGCTTAATCGGACTGGGGCAGCGCAAACGCAATCAGCTCGGCGGGCGTCTCTCGGCTGTCGACCGCAACCACAACGTACTGTCGGCCATTCACCAGGTAGGTCATGGGCCCACCGGTATCGTTAGCAGGCAGCTTGATTTCAGAAATCACGCTGCCGTTTTTTTTGTCGATCGCACGAAATAGAGTGCCGCCGCCCGCGAACAGCAGCGTCTTGGTGACCAGTAGCGGCGCGCGGTTCGGTCCGCCGAATTTGCTCGTATCGATGCCCTTCAACGCCGGGTTGTTCTTGATGTCCTCCGGCGTCTCACCGTTCGGAATCATCCACACGTGATCGCCTGTGTTGAGATCGATCGCCGTGATGCGCCCGTACGGCGGCTTCAGCAATGGCAGCCCCATCGGTTTGCCGATCCCGCCGAGCCCGCCCCGTGCAATGTATTGCATCTCGGAACGCTTGGGATCGTGCACCAGCGCGGACAGGTACGGCGAGGTCACGGAGGGAATGTACAGCATACCCGTCTCAGGATCGGCTGCCGCGCCTTGCCAGTTGGCCCCGCCGCCCGCGCCTGGCATCTGTAGGGTTCCCTGCTTCCCGCCGGAGTCGTAGACAATAGGCGGCGTGAAAATCGGACCCAGCTTGTATTGCGCGGCGATCTTCAGCGCTTCGGCTTTGATCGCGGGCGTGAAGTCAGCCAGGTCGCCGGAAGTGACGCCCTGCAGGTCGAACGGCGCGGGCTTGGTCGGGAAGGGCTGCGTGGGCGAACTTTTCTCGCCGGGAACATCCGATTGGGGGACGGGACGCTCCTCGATCGGCCACACAGGCTTGCCTGTGACGCGGTCGTACACAAACACGAAGGCCTGCTTGGTGACTTGCGCCACCGCTTTAATTGGCTTGCCGTTCACATTAATGTCCAACAGTACCGGCGCGGCGGGATTGTCCCAGTCCCACATGTCGTGATGCACGTGCTGGGAATACCAAATGCGCTTGCCGGTTCGCGCGTCCAGGCACACCAGGCTGTCGCCGAAAAGGTTGTTGCCGTGGCGGTGCCCGCCGTACACGTCGCCGGTAGGCATTTCGACGGGTAGGTAGACATAGCCGAGTTCGGGGTCGGCGCTCATCGGCGCCCACACAGCCGTGTTACCGGTGTATTTCCAGGAGCCGTCTTCCCAGGTGTCGTTGCCGAACTCACCGGGCTGCGCGATGGTGTGGAACGTCCATAGCAGTTTTCCGGTGTGGACATCGTAGCCGCGCACGTATCCCGGGACATTTTCCTTGGACTTCGGCGCAGCGCCTACGCCGAGCGCAGCGCCCACAACCACCACGTCCCGCACGACGATGGGCGGCGAAGTAGCGCCAATAATTCCGGGCTGGATATTGGTCCGATCCAGCCCATTGAGAAGTTCCACAACACCGTCGTTGCCGAAGCCGGCGGCCGGCCGGCCGTCCTTAGCGTTCAGCGCGATCAAGTGATAGCCGGGCGAGATCAACAGAATGCGCTCGTCCCCCTGCCCGTCGGTCCAGTAGGCCAAGCCGCGATTGTTGTATCGCACCGCGTGGGTAAAGCGCTCGCCTTCATCCAAACGATACATCCACAGCGTTTCGCCAGTGGCCGCGTCTACAGCCACGGCGTCGCGGCGTATTCCAGCGGTGAAATAGAGAACGCCGTGTACCATCAGAGGCGTCACTTCCCAGTTGAGGTCCTGCCGGGGGCCAAAGTTCAAAGCCTGCCAGCGCCAGGCGATCTGCAATTGTTTGACATTGTCCCGGTTGATTTGATCCAGCGGCGAATATTTTGTGCTGTGGGCGTCACTTCCGTAATAGCGCCACTCGCCGGCCGATTGAGCTGTCACGCGCCGAAGCGGCCACATTCCAACGACCGCCAACACAGCCAAGCCAGTACACAATCGGCAACAAAGTCGATTCATTTCGTTTTCTCCGTTTCCCAGTCGATCTTACACCAACACGCCATATACCGAGTTTTTCTATATGATTGATCGTGGTGCGATGAGAAGCCTCTCTTTCAGCCTCTTGCTGGCGAGTTTGGCCGTGGCGCAGCCGCCGGCTGACCGCCCGTTCAAGATCCTCAAACTCGACCCCGCGCTGGATCAGATCATCGCGCCCAACGCGAAGCTGGAGACGCTCGGCGATCGTTTTGGACTCACGGAAGGCCCTGTTTGGATCCGCAATGGCGGCAACGGATACCTGCTGTTCAGCGATTGCGCCGCCAACGTGATCTACAAGTGGGCGCCAGGGAAACCGCTCTCCGTGTTCCTCGACAAGAGCGGCTACACAGGTAAGGACATTTTGAATGTCGGCCAGCAAACCGTCACGGGCGGCCGCATCGCGATTGTGCTGATCGGCTCGAACGGGCTGACTCTAGATCCGCAAGGCAGGCTGGTGATTACCGCGATGGCGGACCGCAATATCGTGCGTCTCGAAAAAGACGGCACGCGCACCGTGCTCGCCGACCGCTATGAAGGCAAGCGCTTCAGCGGACCCAACGACATCGTTGTGAAGTCAGATGGCGCGATTTATTTCACGGATAGCGTCAACGGCCTTCGCGGAGGCGGCGATAGCCCAGCGCGCGAACTGCCCTACAACGGCTTCTATCTCGTGAAGGACGGTAAAGTGACCTACCTGGGGGGCGACCGGAATGCTCCCGGCGATTTTCCCAACGGCATCGCGCTGTCGCCTGACGAAAAGCACTTATACGTGACCGCCGGATTCCACAAGACATTGCTCTACGACGTGCTGCCCGACGACAAAGTAGCCAATCCGAAAACGTTTCTCAATGAAGGCGTTGACGGCATGAAGGTGGACGAAAAAGGCAATCTGTATTCCACGGTCCTGGGCGGTGAGATTTGGATTACGACGCCCGAGGGGAAACACATCGGCACGCTGCAGCTTCCGCAAATCTCAACAGAACCGCGGCCGCGGATCGTGGACACGAACCTGGCTTTTGGCGACGCCGACGGCAAGACGCTTTACATCACAGCCTGCACGCATCTGTTCCGCATCCGGCTCAAAGTCGCGGGCGTGCGTCCTGGGCCGAAATGAAAAAGGGGATGAGTATGTCCAAATGGAAAACGATTTCGGCAGTGGCTTCGAGCCTCTGCCTGATTCTATTGGTAGCTCTATTGGTGCAGCAAAAGTCCGCAGACGCCGCGTCCGCCAAGGCGCCGGCTTTCAGCGCGCTGGACTACATCGAGATCCAGCAGCTCCAGAACAAATACGGCATCGACATCGACACTTGCACGAACAACGGCTACGACTATGCGGATCTCTATACGCCGGACGGCGTCTTCATCGACAAATACTCCGAGGAAGGCTTTCAAAAGGGCGGGCTGCAGCGGGCCAAGGGCCGCGATGAGCTGGCGGCGGCTTCCTGGGGCGGCAAGCTCGGCTGCAAAAACATGCCGTGGAACGGATGGAGTCACTTGATGGTGAACTCCGTGATTACCCCAACGGCCGAAGGCGCCACGGGCCGCGTCTACCTGGTGATGCTCGGCGAAAAGGGTCCGGGCAGCATCGCGCGTGACGGCGGCTACGAAGACGTGTATGTGAAAACCGCCGCGGGATGGCGCATCAAGTCGCGAACGCACGTGCGGAGCAAGGCGTGGAGCAATCCATTATTACGGACGCCGGATTTGAAGTAGGAGTTGTGATGCGTATTGGTGCATGTGTTCTGCTTTTAGCCGCCGGGCCGCTGCTAGCCCAGCACAGCTACACCGCAAATGACATCGAGGACGGAGCGCGGACCTACGAAGCCAACTGCTCGGGCTGTCACGGGCCGGAGGGAAATCTGGTTCCGGGTGTGGATTTTGTGCGCGGAAAATTTCTGACTGTTTCCTCCGAAGATGACCTGGCCCGCGTCATCCGCAAAGGCATTCCCGGCACGCCAATGCCGGCGGCCACTTTTCCCGACTTCATGGTGTTTCCGTTGATCGCCTACGTGCGCACGATGGGCGAAACCGGCAAAGGTACACTGCCGCCGGGCAACTCGGCGCACGGCGAGCAGTTGTTCGAGGGTAAAGGCCAATGCCTGAGCTGCCACCGCGTGGGAATGCATGGTTCGCGGATGGGACCGAACCTCGGCGACATTGGCGGATTGCGCCGCGAGGTTCAATTGGAGCAGGCGCTGTTGAACCCGGACAAGGCTCCCTCCCCGGAATACCGGAGGGTTCACGTCGTCACCAAGAGCGGCGCACAATACTCCGGACGCCTTCTCAACCTGGACACGTTCACCGTGCAAATGCTCGATTCGGCGGAGCACTTGCGCACGTTCGAGAAATCGGACCTGCGCGAGCTCTCTGTGATTACGAATTCGGGCATGCCGTCCTACAAGGACAAGTTAACCACTCAGGAAGCGGCCGACGTGGTTGCCTACCTGCTTTCTCTGAAAGGCGCACATTGACCATGACTCGGCGCTGTTTGTTGCTGTTCTTCGCCGCGGGATCTCTCACCGCGCAGGTGTCGTTCGACCGCATTCTGCATCCCGATCGGGAGCCCCAGAATTGGCTCACCTACTCAGGCTCCGTTTCTAGCCAGCGCTACAGCACGCTCACGCAGGTTACTCCGGCCAACGTGAAGAATTTGGAGCTGCAGTGGGTGTTTCAGGCGCGCTCGCTGGAAAAATTCGAAGCTACGCCGCTAGTTGTGGACGGCGTGTTGTACACCGTCGAGGCTCCCAATGATGTCGTCGCACTGGACGCGGTGACTGGCCGCATTTACTGGACCTTCCCGTACACGCCCGCGCCCGAAGCCCGCGCCTGCTGCGGGCGCGTGAATCGCGGCCTCGCTATCCTGGGCGACACGCTCTACATGGTAACGCTCGACGCGCACCTGATCGCGCTGGACGCCAAGACGGGTCAGCTTTTGTGGAACACCAAAGTGGCGAACGCGAGCGAACACTATACCATCACGCACGCTCCGCTGGTCGTGAAAGACAAAGTCATCGTCGGCACGGCGGGTGGGGACATCGGCATCCGCGGACTCATCGCCGCCTATGACGCGCACACCGGCAAGGAAATCTGGCGCTTTTATACCATCCCCGGACCGGGCGAGCCGGGACACGAAACCTGGGCAGGCGATTCCTGGAAACTGGGCGGCGCAGCCATCTGGAACACCGGATCGTACGATCCGGAAACCAACCTGACATTCTGGGGAACGGGCAATCCCCAGCCGGACTGGGACGGCCGCCAGCGCCTCGGCGACAATCTTTACAGCGACTGCGTTCTGGCACTGGATGCCGATACGGGCAAGCTGAAATGGTATTACCAATTCACGCCGCACGACGAGATGGACTACGACTCAACACAGGTGGCCGTGCTCGCCAACATGGATTGGAAGGGCCAGCCCCGCAAAGTCATGCTGTGGGCCAATCGCAACGGCCTGATGTACGTGTTGGACCGCGTCACCGGCCAGTTCCTGATGGGCAAGCCCTTCGTCGACGTGAATTGGATGAACGGCTTTGACGAAAAAGGCCGGCCCATGCGCGTTCCGGGCAAGGTGCCTACGCCCGACGGAGCGCTCATCAAGCCGACTGTGCTCGGCGGGACCAACTGGTATCCGCCGTCTTACAGCCCGCACACCGGCTTGTTCTACATCTCGTCGTGGGAGAACACCGGAACGGTCGCGCGCGAGGGCGGACGTCCCAAGGCAACCGGCAACACGGCGATGGGCGCGGCGACTCTCGGTACCAATCTCAAGACCGAAGAGGAAGGTTATGGCGCCGTACGAGCATTCGATCCAAAGACTGGCGAGCGTAAGTGGCAATTTAAGATGAACGACATCACCTGGGCGGGCGTCTTATCTACGGCGGCGGACCTGGTCTTCAGCGGCGGCCGGGAGGGCTACTTCTTCGCGCTGAATGCCCGCACCGGCGAACTGCTCTGGAAGGCGGCGCTGGGCGGCCAGGTGAATAGCGGGCCGATGTCGTACTCGGTGAACGGCCGGCAATACATCGCGGTGTGCGCGGGCAACGCCCTGTTTACGTTTGCCCTGAGGCAGTAAGCGCCCGCATTGACACCGGCATCGGGAAAATATACGATCAAAATCGGCTGCTATATCAGAGGAGGACTTGTGGTCCACCGTCTTCAAATCACGTTAACCGCGCTGGCTTGCGCGGCCTTCGGCGCGTCCATGGCGGGCGCCCAAGAACTGGCCCTTGCGGCGAAGACCGCTCCCACCCCGACGACAACCAGCGTCCCGCGCACCCCGGACGGCCATCCGGATCTTGGGGGCTATTGGACCAACGCCACCGTCATTCCTTTGGAGCGTCCAAAAGACCTGGGTAACAAGGCGTTCTTCACACCTGAAGAGGCCGCCGCCTATGAGAAAGCGAAGCTGGCCGATAACGGACCAACCGGCAAGGGAACCTACGCCGATGTGCACTACAACATGGCGCAGTTTGGCCTGGAGAAGGGCCAATCCAAGGTCGCGGACAACATCCGCACTTCGTTGATCACCGACCCGGCGAATGGCCGTATCCCTCCCATGACGCCGGAAGGGCGCGAGCGGAACGCCGAGCGCGCAGCCAAGAACAAAGGGCATGAGTTTGACAGCGCCGAGAATCGCAGTCTGAGCGAGCGCTGCATTCTTTGGCCCAACGAAGGGCCGCCCATGATGCCGGTGGGCTACAACAGCAATCTTGAGATCGTGCAGGGGGCTGGCTACGTGGCCGTTATGCAGGAGATGATTCACGATGCCCGCGTCATTCCCACCGACGGTGGTTCGCATGTCCCGGCTAATATCCGGGAGTGGATGGGCGACTCGCGCGGGCATTGGGAAGGCGACACGCTGGTGGTGGACACCACGAATTTCCGGCCCGAAACAGCCTTCCACGGCGCGAGCGAGAACCTGCACGTGGTGGAGCGCTTCCGCCGCGTGGATGCCGACACCATCCTCTACAGTTTCACAGTCGAAGATCCCCACACCTGGGCGAGCCCGTGGAGCGCGGAATATCCGATGACCAAGGTCAAAGGCCCGATCTTCGAGTACGCTTGCCACGAAGGCAACTACGGAATGGAAAACAATCTCAGCGGCGCGCGCGCCGAAGAAAAGAAGCTCGCGGAGAAGAAGGCACTGGAAGCGAAATGAAGAAGTTCATCGTCACATGTTTGTTTGCGGCGGCAGCCACGATCCCCGCCTGGGCGCACCACTCCTTTGCCGCCGAATTCGATGTCACCAAGCCGGTGAAGCTCGAAGGCGTCGTGACCAAGATGGAGTGGATCAATCCCCACTCCTGGATTCACATGGATGTCAAGAATCCCGATGGCACGGTGACCAGTTGGATGATCGAGGGCGGAAGTCCGAATGCCCTGCTGCGGCGCGGGTTCACGAAGCTCTCGCTGCCGCCCGGAAGCAAGATCGTTGTCGAAGGCTACCAGGCCAAGGACGGCGCCAACCGCGCCAATGGCCGCGATCTCACTTTCGCGGACGGCAAGAAGCTCTTCATCGGCTCCGACGCCAGTGAAGGCGGTCCGAAGGACAAGCCGGACGAAAAGTAGCGCTACTTGTTCTCCGGCAGCGCAAACACATACAGCGCGTTGCCGTACGAGGGGTAGTGAACCTCCGGCGCAAGCACCGTCGGCACCATGCGCGGGCTACCGCCGCCCAGTCCGCTGGTGACCGCGATGTATTGGCGTCCATCCACGCTGAATGTCAATGGGAAGCCCTGCACCGAAGTCCCCAGGCGCGCCTGCCAGAGAACCTCTCCAGTCTTGACGTCGATCGCCCGGAACCTGCGGTCCATGTCACCGACGAAGGCGATTCCGCCCGCCGTCGACAGCACCGCCGTCATGAAGGGAGCCCGCTGCTCGATCTTCCACTTCTCCTTCAGCGTTCGGACATCGTAAGCCGCGAGCTTGCCGACATTGCCGTTCGACCCCGGCGACTCATAAAAGAACCGGCGAGCGCCGCCCGCGCTGCCTCCGCCCGCCACCAGGTCAATCTTTTGCGCAATCATCTCCTGGCAGCTCTGTGCCACCGGTATGATCACGCTTGCGATCTGCGGGTCATAGCTCATGGCGTGCCAGTTGTGACCACCTTCGGAAGTCGGACAGGTCTGCACAGGTTCGCCCACCTGATTCTCGACAATGTCGTTGCGATAATGCGGCTCGCCGGTCTTGGGATCGAACGAATCGTAGATGTTCTGGAAAACCGTCTCTTTGTGTCCGAGATATTTGCCGGTCTTTCGATCCAGCTTCCAGAGAATGCCGGCCTTACCGGCGCTGAATACCAGCTTCTGGCCGCCTTCGTCCACCAACACGCGCTCGAACACTTCATCGAGATCCAGCGATTCGCCGGGCGCGTGGTCGTAATACCAAACCAATTTGCCCGTGTCGGCGTTCAACGCCACGGTGGAGTTGGCGAAGAGCGTCGCGCCATTGCCCGACCCGCGGCTCGCGCGCATCCAGGGCTTGGCCTGCGCGACGCCCCAGTAAGTCAGGTTGAGATCCGGATCGTAGCTGCCAGTGATCCAGGTCTCGCCACCAGCGCGGAAAAGATTCGGCAGTTTGCCCCAGCTATCGCCGCCCAATTCGCCCTGGAGCGCAATGGTGTGGAACTTCCATACCAGCTTGCCGGTCTCTGCATCCCAGGCGCTGATGAAGCACTTTTCTTCTTGATATTTCGCGCAACCACCCAGGCCTTGCACGACCTTGCCCTTGATGATGATGGGGCCGCTGCTGGTGCTGTAGTTACTCTGCGTCCGATCGCCGATCACGGCGTCCCAAACATTCTTGCCGGTGCGCGCATCGAGCGCATAAATGTGCGCGTCGCTGGCGGTGATGTAGACCTTGTCGTCATAAATCGCAAGGCCGCGCTGCGAGTTGCCTGTGGCTTTGGGACCAATGCGGTTCTCCCAGATCAAGTCGCCGGTACGCGCGTCCAGAGCCTGCACGATGTTGCCGGGATTGTTGATGTACATCACCCCGTTATGCTCAATGGGCGCCGGCTGATTGGTCCCTTCATTCATCGCCCACACCCATTGGAGCTGAAGATCCTTGACGTTCTCCGCGTTGATCTGATTCAGAGTGCTGTAATTGCTGGCGTGATAATCGTGACGGATCATCAGCCAGTCGCTCGGGGCAGGATTGCGCAGCATTGCGTCGGTCACCGGCGTAAAGTTCTTCACCACACCGGCAACAACCAAGCCGCGAGGCGTCGGCGGAACGGGAGCTTCAGCGCGACCTCCCAGGGGCTCGCCTGGAGCCTGCGCCCTCTGCTGTCCCGTCGCAACCGTACGGATCACGACTTTGCTCGCCGCCGTCAGCGGCTGGCTTCCGGGGCGTGCACCGTTGAACTCGAGTATGAATGCAGTGACGCTAACATAGGCTTGTTCACCGAGGCTGCCAGGATTGCTGGGCGGCATCGCGCCTTCCAAAAACGAAACCAGGTCGGCCGTGGTGCGATCGCCCCAGCTACTTAGGAAAAGCCCGCCGGCTAATGCCGAGGCGCTGTTCTGTCCCGCAAGATTCTCTCCGTGGCAGCCGGCACAATCGGACTGATAGACGGCCCGGCCTGCCTGCGCTTGCGCCTGTGTGTAAGGGCCGCCGCCCTGCGCATAACACGCAAGCGCCATCAGCGACCCAAGAAAAATCGTCCTCAGCATCTTCAATACTCCTATGGCAACAGCCAGCCCCACAAGTTTCCATCCTTCTCGCCCTCGCTGTCGATTTGAACGTACAATCGTCCTTCCTTCAAACTCTCCACCTGTTGCGGAGTCAGATCGAAGGACCCGCTGATCGACCCGTTCGCACCCTTCGCTACCATCAAATCCAGAATCACAGGGCCGCGCGCCCCCCTCACAACGCCTTGACGCAGCTGCGCAATCGTAGCCGGCGAGTGCAACCCTTCGAATGATCCAGTAATGGTGAGTTTCGAGCCGGTCAGCATACCGGTGACGGAGCCAATCCCGGTGATCTCCTTGCGCGTCCTGGCATCCGCTGCCACCGGAGAAAGCCGCGCCTTGAAAGTCTCCTGGCCTTGCGCACCCAGGGCGAGCGCAAATCCGACTCCGATGAAAATTGTCACGATCCGGATAGTCGCTTTTCGCATAATGTGTGGCACGGATCAGTATACGTCTTCCGAAACACCGGCGGCGCAGGGACGTGGGCTGTAGTGTGCGCCTCCGTTGACACCGTCCGCGGCGCCGAATAGAGTGGGTAGCCATGCGCAAGACAGGTCTTCTTCTCCTCGCCGCCTCGCTCGCGGCGCCCGAATTCGCCCAGCCGGTGGCCGAATCGAAGAACATGACGCTAGTCGCTCACAACGATCTCAACGGCAATGGCGATGGCGGCGAAGGCTTGGCCATTCAGCAATGGCCCGACGGCCGGCGCCTGCTCTACCTGGCGCATGAGGGCGAGCGCACCTGCCTGAGCATCATCGACGTGACGCATCCCGAAAATCCCATGGTCGTCAACCAGCTTCCATCGCCCTCGCCCGGCGTCACGCGCTGCAATTCGCTGGGGTTTTCGGGCAACGTACTGGCCGTCGCCAATCAAGCCAACAAAGCCGGCAGTAAGACCGCGGGCATGTGGGTGTTGGATGTCTCGGATTTCGCGCGCATCCAAAAGGCCACTAAGCTCGAAGATCTCGAGCTCTCGTTCTTCGATACCTCGGGTCCGCATTCACGCGGTGTGCATTGTCTGTGGTTCGTCGACGGCGAATTCGCGCATCTTTCGACCGGCATGCCCGACGTTGAGCCGACAAACCCGAAAGACGACCAGTTCTACGTGATCGTCGACCTCCGCGATCCCCGGCATCCCCGCGAAGTCGGGCGCTGGTGGTATCCGGGAACACACAAAGGCGACACCTGCCTACCGGGATGCATTCCCGTACGCCACCACCCGTTCGACGACGGCTACCGGCCGCACCAAACCGAGGTTTGGCCCGATCATCCGGATCGCGCGTACGTGGCTTACATTGACGGCGGCGCGCTCATCTTCGATATCTCGGGCCTCGCGGACGTGAAAGCAGGCCGTGCGAAAACGTTCACACCGAAGCTCATCGGCCAGGCGACCTTCTCTCCCCCGTACACGGCCTGGACGCACACCTTTCAGCCGATCTTCAGCCGCGGTATGGCACTGGCCTCCGATGAAGACGTGCAGGATAACTGCAAGGACGCCCCGAAGCTGGTCTGGCTGCTGGACATTCGTGCAGAGACTCATCCCATGGTGATCGACACAGCGCCGCTGCATGCCACCGACGGCGAGCTGTGCAGCCGCGGCGGACGCTTTGGCGCGCACAACCTGCACCCCAATTTCCCCAGCGCGACGTCGGCCAACCTCAAAAACACAACCGTGGCAAGCTGGTTTAACGGCGGCGTTCGCATTTTCCACATTGTCGACGGCCCCGCCGGCGTCCCCAACGCTCCGCCGCATCTGGAAGAGATCGGCTACTACATCCCCGCCGCGCCGCCCCGAAACCCCACTCACACCTCGCAGATGAACCACGCCATCGTGGATGAGCATGGCTTCATCTACGCGAACGACCGCTTCACCGGCGGCTTGTACGTCCTTCGTTACACAGGGAAAGTCCCGCTGGATTAGGCGGTCAGACTCACTTTCGCCCGGCGATGCTGGTAAGTTCCGCACGCATTTGCTCGGCTTTCTCCGGCTGGTGCAGCGCTTCGTATTCGGCGGCCAGATCGGCTCGCGCATCCTGTAGCCAACTCACCGACGGACCGGCCTGTTTGCTGAGAATCTGGTATCCGGCCAGGCTCTCCTGCTGGGCTTCGGCATAATGCCGTTCACCCAGCAACGCGCGCCCCAGTTTGATCCGCGCGATTGCGGTGTATGAGTGGTCCGCCGACAGCGCGACTGTAAACCGCTGGACCACCTGCCGGTACAGCGTCTCGGCGCGCGCCCATTCGTGCCGCTCCATGTAGACGCTGGCAAGATTGGACAACGCCACGGCGATCAGATAGTGCTTGTCGCCATAGACAGCCCGATAGATATCGGCCATGCGGCGGAATCGGGCCTCGGCTTCATCCAGTTCACCGCGGCGCAGGGCTACCGACCCTAGCTCGTTCAGCGCCGAGGCGACGCGCGGATGCACCGGACCGTAGGCGCGCTCCTGAATCGCCAGTGCCTGTTCGAGCAGACTCTTGGCTTCATCCAGGCGCTTCTCAAAGATCAGTGCGCGAGCCAGGATGTTCATCGCCGATGCAGTTTCGGGGTGATCGTTGCCGTACCAGGCCCGTGTGATATCCAGCGCTTCGCTGTCCAATCGCGCGGCTTCGACGTAATTTCCGCGCTCAAACTGAATCGCTCCCAGGTTGATGAGCGCATCGGCCACGAGCGGATGGTGCTCGCCGTAAAGCCGCCGGTAGAGCGCCACGGCGCGCTGGTTCAGGGATTCGGAAACATCGTAATGACCGGCGTAGAAGTGCGCGTTCGCCAGCTCCGTAAGGCTCGCGCCCAGGTCCGCGGTGCCTGGGCTTTCGGTCGAGCGCAGGCGCACGGCGTCTTCCAGAACCTGGATGGCCCGGCCATACGCGCCCCGCCCCTCGAGCACTCTTCCAAGCGCCAGAGTGCCCGTGGCGATCGCCGGATCGCTGGGCGCCAGCTTTCGTTTCTCGATTTCCAGTCCCTGGCGAACCAGCCGCTCCGCCTCATCGAATCTGGCCTGCTCTGATCGGAGTTCGCCAAGAGCTACCAGGCTCTCGGCTACCTGCGGGCTGTCCGGGCCGAAGAGCTTCTTGCGGCGATCGAGCGTCTCGCGCAGCAGCCTGTCGGACTGATCGAGCTTGCCGAGCTTCTGGTAGATGCTTCCCAGCGTCTCATAGAGGTCGCTTTGTATAGTCGGGTCCCGGTCCAGGGCTCGCGCCTGCTGCAAGCCGCGGTCGAGCAGTGTCACCACACGCAGGGTATCGGCCGGACCAGCCTCCTTGTCGCCTCCTTCGAACAAATCGGTCATGAACTCCTGGATGCGTTCGGTGCGGGCCGCCTGCGCAAGCGCTGCATCCCGGGCGGCAGTTAGCCGAATGAGAAAGAAAACCACCAGTCCGATTACCAGCGCCGTAACCACAGCCGCCGCTGCAACCGCGCGCCGGTTACGCCGAACGAACTTCCCCAACCGGTAGTGCATTGTGTCGGGCTGAGCTTCGAGCGGTTCGCCGCCCAGGAAATGATCCACATCCCGAATCAGCGCTTCTACCGAGCGGTATCTGCGCGCTGGGTCCTTGTGCATCGCTGTCAGACACAGCACATCCAGATCGGCCGATTCGGCGCTTCTCAGCGTCTGGTTCGCTGAACGATGTTGCTTCGCGACCGTCGACGGTTTCTGCGGCTCCTGGTTCACGATCATCACCTCGGCCTGAGCCGGCGAGAGGTTCGTCAGATCGAACGGAAGGCGCCCGGCCAATAACTCGTACAGGATCACTCCCAGCGCATATACATCCGTGTGCACGCCGATCCGCTCGCCGCGGATCTGTTCGGGCGCCGCGTAGGCAGGCGTCATCAGGCGCAACCCAGTCCGCGTCTGGTCGGCCGTGTCGTCCAAGTTCTCGATTTGCTTAGCGATTCCGAAGTCCAGCAGCCGGACTGTACCATCCTCCTTGACCAGAATATTCGAGGGCTTCAGATCGCGGTGAATCACCGCGTGCTGATGCGCATATTGCACGGCCTCGCAAACCAGGCGAAACAACCGCAGCTTCTCGGCGATCGCGCAATCGTGGCGGCCGCAGTATTCCGTTAACGGCGCGCCCTCCACGTACTCCATGACAAACCACGGAGTTCCCTCTGCCAGAGTGCCGGCGTCATAGAGCCGCGCGATGGAAGGATGATTGAGCTGTGCGAGTGTCCGTTGTTCACTCAGAAAACGCTCCCGGCGGGCCGGTGAAAGCCAGGCGTCGCGCAATACTTTGATGGCCGCGACGTTTTTCAGATCGTCGCGCTCAGCCAGGTACACAACACCCATCCCGCCTTCGCCCAACAAGCGGGTGATGCGGTATGGCCCAAACCGCTGCGTTGCGAGCAGGACCGGCACTGCTTCATCCAACAGTTTGCCGGCTACTTGCGCCACGTTGCTGTCCAACAGCGAGCTCCGGGCATCCTCTTCGAGCATAGCCAGCACTTCCGCCAGTAGCTCGTCATCGGCGCCGCACGCGGTCGCAAGATACGCTTGCTGCTCGGAGGGCGGAAGATCGGCCGCATCGTGGAAAAGGGTTTGTATCCGGTCCCAGCGAGCGCTATCCATCGCGTCCTTCTTACTTCCCTACTTCGCCCGGCGAAGTTCGTGCGCCAGCCAGGCCTTGGCTGCTCGCCAGTCGCGCAGAATGGTGGCCTCCGACACGTCCAGGAGAGCCGCGGTTTCGTTCACTTCCAGCCCGCCAAAAAACCGGCTCTCCACCATCATGGCTTGGCGTGGGTTCATTCGTCCCAGCTCCGCCAGAGCGTTGTCCAGGCGCAACAACTCTTCATCGCACGACACCGGCGCGTCCAAGGACTCGTCGAACGCAACCATTGTGAACCCTAGTCCACGTTTGTGGGCGTTTCTCCGCCGCGCTGCTTCGATCAGCACCTGTCGCATCGCGCGAGCCGCGATTCGTTTGAAATGCAGCGGCGAAGTCGAGGCAAAGCGGGGCGAGTTCGCCAGCTTGAGCCAAGCCTCATTTACGAGAGTCGTGGGACTGAGGGTCGCGCCCGGATCGTTGCGCTTCACAGTGTAAGCCAAGCGGCGCAGTTCCTCGTAAGTGACGCTAAACAGGTAGTCCAACTCCCGCCGCTCCTCGGGCGTCCGCCCCAGTTCGTCAGGATCGAATCCGTGTCCACCTGAAGAATTTTCGAGCGGCATGACGGTTTTCCCGGCGCGAGTACGCACTGCGTGGTGCAGTCCACTGTCCTAAACCGAATCCAGGGTAGTGGAGAAGACCCGGCGTCCTACGAAGCCGGATTCTACCAATCGGGGAACTGACCATGCAAGTTACGAAAAACATTGTCTGGACCGCACTCGGGCTCGTACTCGCTTTTCCGCTGCGCTCCCAAGTCATTACCACGGCCGCCGCTAACTCCACATATGGCGGCATTACCGGAATAGACGTAGATAAAGCAGGGAACCTCTATATCGCAGACTACACCAACCATTCGGTTTACAAAGTAGACCGGTTGGGCGCCAGCACTGTGATCGCGGGAACGGGCAAGGGCGGCTACTCCGGTGACGGGGGCCTGGCCACCAGCGCACAACTGAACGGGCCGACCTCAGCCGCCGTGGCTCCGGACGGGACTATTTACATTGCCGAGTACGGGGGGCAACGAATTCGCAAAGTCGCAACCAACGGAATCATCACCACCTTTGCTGGCAACGGCAACGGAGGCTTCAAAGGCGAAGGCGGGCCCGCCGCGAGCGCTCAGGTGTATGCGCCTTACGACATCGCAGTTGACGCCAGCGGCAACGTCTATTTTTCCGAACGCGGCAACGCTCGCATCCGGAAGATCGATACGAACGGAATCATCAAGACCGTGGTGGGAACCGGTAAGCTCGGCTACACCGGCGACCGCGGACCCGCTCTCCTGGCGGACATCGATCCGGGAGGCATTCAGATCCTGACCGATGGCTCTATCTATTTCACAAACGACGGTGCGGGCTCCACCGGCGGCGATGGAATTCGCGTCGTTCGCAAGGTGGCTCCGGATGGCACGGTCAGCACCGTCGCCGGAAACGGAAGCGCTGGCTTCGGCGGGGACGGCGGAATGGCCGCAGCCGCAACCATGTACCATCCTCTCGGTGTCGCCGTGGATGGCGCCGGGAACGTGTTCATCGCTGACTTTGCCAACGACCGCATCCGCAGAGTCGCGCCAAGCGGCGTCATCACAACGTACGCCGGAACTGGAGCAGGAGGCGCTCAAGGCGACGGCGGCGCCGCCACGGGCGCTCAACTGAACGGGCCAGACGATCTGGCGATCGACTCCTCCGGCAACCTGTACATCGCCGAATACTACAACCATCGTGTCCGCAAGATCGCACCCTTGGCCAGTCCCGCGATCAACCCGACCAACAGTGGTTTACCTGCCTTTCTCGGCAAGTCTGACTTTTCGTCGAACAGCTATCTGGAGATCTACGGCACGAACCTGTCGCAGACGCAGCGAACCTGGAGCGGCGGCGACTTCCATGGATCGAACGCGCCCACGTCGCTGGACGGCGTGAGCGTGACCGTGAACAGCAAGCCAGCCTTTATTTACTACATCAGTCCGACGCAGATCAACATCAACACGCCGGAAGACACCGCCACCGGTCCCGTATTGATTCAGGTGACCAATTCGGTCGGCACCAGCAATGTGGGATCTGCGAACCGGGCTCGCGTCTCTCCAACACTACAGAGCATCCCGCAGTTTGCCATCGGCGGTAAGCAATACGTCGTGGCCCAGACCCCGGACTTCCAGGCTTTCATCGGAAACCCCGGCATGCTCTCGGGACTGAATTTTGTCGCCGCCAAGCCGGGCGACACTGTCATCCTTTACGCCCTGGGCTGCGGTCCGACGAATCCTGCGACCGAGGCCGGTGTAGTCGCGCCGCAGAACTCGCCGCTCACGCTGCCCTATGAGATCCAGATCGGTCGCGTCACCGTCAAGGTCACCTTTGCCGGCATGGCGGCCAACACCATCGGTCTGTATCAGTTCAACGTGGTGATTCCGGATGTGCCGGCGGGCGACCAGCCCATCGAACTGGTCGTCGACGGTGTGAGCAATGCGCAGAACCTGACCATCGCCGTCGGCCAGTAGCTTCGCATTTCGAGTGTGTTCGATAATCAATGTAGACTATGAGCACACTCGAAGCGACTGACGCCAGTCCGGACGCGGCACAAAAACCGCCCTTTGCGCCGGATATGGGCTGGACCCGGGATATCCCCCGTAAGAAAACCCTGGATTGCGTGGCATTGGCCAATGAAGTCTTCACGCAAGCCGACCGCAAGCTCAGCCAGGTAGAGCGAATGGGCGTCGACCGCGAGCAAATCCGAGTGGCGGCCTTTATGCCGCGCCTTCCGGGCACTGAAGTCGACCGCGGCTGCCGGCGCTACGCCAGCTACATGGGCAAGAAGTTCCTGCAGCATGGTCTCGACTTCCGGGTGGAAGAGGCCACCAGCGCCGACACGCTCGAACTGCTTCTGATGGGTGCCCAGGTGCACGACAAGATTTACGGTACCTTCGTCTTCTTCCCCACTCCCTTCGGCAAGACCGAGGACTATTTTCTTCGTCGTGTCCGGCCGGAGAAGGATATCGAGGGCCTCACGGTGGAGAACACCGGACGCATGGCGCTGAACATCAAGACCGTGGACGAAGAAGAAAAGTACGAGGGCGTGGTGCCCTGCACCGCACGCGCCATTCTGACGCTGCTGACCCGCTACGATGCCATCAAGAGCCTGTTTCCGCGCGACATCGGCCAACCTGGGCCCACGGCCGTGATTTTCAACAACTCACCCCGTATCGGCATTCCGCTCCAAAGCATGCTGATGCGGATCGGCGCGACGGCCATCATGGTGCACCCGCAGACCCGCGCCGCCGACCGGCAGCATCTGCTCGAAGCCGCCGACATCGTGGTGACCGCGTTTCCAGCGCTCTCGGAGGAAGACCTGGTGCGCGACATCAAGCCCGGTGCGGTAGTCATCGATTGCTCCACCGACGGAAATCTGCACCCCGACGTGGCCGCGAAATGTTCTTACATTTCAACGCACGACAATCATCTGGGACAGATCACGACGGCTTTGGCGCTCTACAATACCGCGCTGTGCGCTCTGTGGCAGTGCCACATCAACGCGTAGCTTACGGCTGGTACTCCACCACCAGCGCGGTGATGTCGTCGGCGACTTCCCCGCCCTCGCCGAAGTCCTCCGCCGCTTCGATGAGCTTGGCGTGCAGCTCCGCGCAACTGGCCGTGGCGTTCTCCAGTAGCGTTTCGCGCAGATGGCGCCGGTCAAAATATTCGCCGGCCGCGTTCTGCGCCTCCGATAGCCCGTCGCTGAAGAGCACGATCTTATCGCCAGGCTGAAGCTGGATGCTCTTGACCTCGTACACCGCCGGGTCCAGCATGCCCAACGGCAGGCCGGTGCTGTCCAGCGGCTCGAGTTCCGCGTTGCCGCGGACCAGGAACGGCTTGGGATGTCCCGCATTCGACCAGCGCAGTTCGCCGCTCCGGTCCAGGGTGCAGAAGAAGACCGTGGCGTATTTTTCGCCGCGCGCCCGCTCGTTCAGGAAATGGTTGACACGCGCCATCAGCTCGTCGATGGCCGGCGAACCTTCCGCAGCAAATGAGAAGGCCCCTTGCAGTAAGGCCGCCAGCAGCGCCGCGCTGACACCTTTGCCGGAAACGTCCGCGATTACGCAGGAGAACTTGTCCGGCCCGAGGGAATGCACATCGAAATAGTCTCCGCCTACCTGCCGCGAGGCGATGCTGGACCCGGCCGCGCGAAACCAGCCGTCGCAAGGCAGCTGGCTGGGCAGCAGATCCTGTTGGATGGCGCGCGCGATGCTCAGCTCCTCTTCCAGATGCCGCTTCTTCCGCTCTTCCTCCAGCAGCCGCGCGTTCTCTAGAACCGTGGAAGCCTCGAGCGCCAGCGTTTGCAGGATCTCGCGATTGCCCATCGAAAGATCGGCCGCATTCTGGCGCGAATCCATGTACAAAACCCCGACGGTATTGTCCATGGAGGTCGTAAGCGTCTCCTGAAAAGAGCCGGTGCGCACTTGCACCAGTGGCACGCACACCACGCTGCGCAGCTCCAGGTCCGCCACCGACATCTCCGGCCGGACGCCCTCGGCGCCCATCGGATCGAAGGTCATCGAGAGCAGTTCGCGACGCGTGCGGAGCGCACGGTGGATCAGCGACCGCGGCACGCCCAGGTCCGAGACTCCCAACGGAACGCCACGCCGGTCGCGCGCAATCTGCATCTCCAGTTCATCGTCCTTCCGCAGCAGCAGGAAACCCCGCTCGGCGCCGGTGACCGACAGCGCCGCGTCCACCACCGCCGCCAGCACGTCATCGGTGGACAGCGAGCTTTGCAGCGCGCGCGCCACTTCCACCAGAGAGCGCAGTTTGGACAAGTTCGTAGCCGTAGCTCCGCTTGTGCTGTTTCCCGGCTGCGACACCTGCTCCAGGAACTTGTGCAACTCGTCTTCTTCGAGCGTGAAGACCAGCCGGTAAGAGTCGGGAAAACCAAAATCGACACGGTCCCCGTCGTTCAGTTTTTGCCGTTTGATGCGCTTGCCATTGACGAAAACACCGTGGCGGCTGTCGAGATCTTCGATAAAGTAGTCGCCGTCTTCCGCCACGATACGCGCGTGGCTGCGCGAAATGCGGTTGTCCCGCAGCACCAGGTGGTTTTCTCCCTGGCGGCCGATCTGAAACGGCAGCGGGTCGATCACCGCCCGGCTGCGGTTGCCCGATGGGTTGGTTACCGCCAGCGCCGGTGCACGGTCGGTTCGGATGGTCTGCACTGGAGAGATCATCCGCGTGTCCGGTGGCGTGTGGCGCGGCTGGTTTCCTCGGGCCGCATTTCCACCGCTGCCGCCTCGGCCATCTCCTTCTGCCGCAGCACCTGGCAGTGAGCGCAGTAGCCGCCAACTTCCGTACGGGCCAGCACAATCTGGAATCCGAAGTGGCTCTGGATCTGCTCGCGCATCTTCTGGAGCTGGTCGCCGAAGAACTCCTCGATCTTGCCGCAGCGCAGGCAGATCACGTGCGCATGCTCCTGCTTCAGCCGCGTTTCGTAGTAATGCTGGTCGCCGTCGTGGTGCATCAGGTCCAGCTCGTCCACCAGGCCGCCAGCCTTGAGCAGCTTCAGCGTCCGGTAAACCGTCACGCGGTTCAGTTTGGGATCTTTCTCGCGCGCCAGTTGGAAAAGACGCTCGGCGTCCAGATGCTGGCCCGATTGATCGATGAGATCAAGCAGAATCTGGCGCTGCCGCGTGAGCCTCACGCCGCGCTGTTTGAGCGAATCTTTGATACCGGAAACCGCCATAGCGGATGGGGCCTGGAACCCTCTAGAAGGTTAGCAAACTGGCCGATCCCGTGCGCCTGCTTCTGGAAATTTCAGCCGGATCTAGTTAGCCAACTTGGACGCGCGATTTACGCTGCGAAGCACCAGCCGGCGCGGATCCAATAAATGCTGCGGCCGGTAATGGCTGGCGGACCACTTGCAACCTGGTTCAAATTCGACGCCCAAGAAATACCCAATCTCCCGGTAGACACAGTAGCGAACCTTGCCGGTCAACTCGCCCTTCGGATAGGTGATCCGCAGGTCGGTCTGCAGAGGGATGGGCTGGTCAAATTGAAGGCAAGCGCCGGAAAGCGAAATGTCTTCCAGGTTCGCCACGCCCTTCCGCAGATGCCCGCTCTTATCCTTCCACTGGACATCCACCAGATCCGCGCACAACATCCGGGGTTCAATGCGCCTGTCGAACATATACCTATCTATCGGCGAGCCAAAGAGTAATCATTATGACAGCGTTAGAGGCAAAATGCCCTACCGCCTTCGTAAGGCAAAAACCGCGACATCTGTACCGCCAGAGTACCATGTTCCACGCAGGTTATACTAGTTGGGCATTGATGGCACGGCAGGCATTAATAGTCCTGGCAGTGGTGGTTGCGTTTGGGGTCTTGGTTCCCTTGTACAAAGGGTTCGGTTTCCTGGATCCTCGGATCATTGCGGCCTATGCCTGTCTGGCCCTGCTGTTCGTCGCCCCGGCCAGCGCTGACTTGGCGGCCTTGTATGCCGAAAAAGCGTCGCCCGCGGCCGTGCTCGCCCGTATGGGCCTGATCGTCGCCTACGGATGGGGTATCACGGTACTAATTCTGGTCACCGGCTTAGTCACCATGAACCTGGGCAACCACCGCGGCGGCTTCGCAGCTCCGCCGTGGAGGTTTCTAACCGCGCTGCTGGCCTTCAGCCTCATGGCTTCGTTCGCAATCGCGGCTCTGTGCGCTGTCCTGGCCCGGCGATTTTCCGCCTCGGGCATCAAGGCGATCCTCCGTACCGGCTTCCTGGTATTGCTCCTGCTGCTTGTCTTCGGGGCACGGTTTCTTCCAGAAAGTTGGCAGCTCGAGGTCCTGGATCATTTGAGCAGCCGCCGCGAGCTGACACGTCTCGCGTGGGAAGGCTCGGGACTCGCCGCCGTGGCCTCGGCAATCCTGCTGATCCCCATTCTGAAACGGCCCGGCGAATGAGAAAATGGCTGACCAATGACCCAACCTGATGTACTCCTAAAGCGCGGGGGCGTCCTGACCATCGTCGCGGCGTTGGCGCTGGGCTGGTTGGGTTGGAGACTGGGCCGGCAGAACAAGGCGCAGAGTCGTGATTTGAATGCTGCATACACCAAGGCGCTCCAGAGTTCGAGCGGGTCCGAAGGCCAACAGTTAGACCGTCTACGGCAGCAATTGGATACCGTAGACAGCTCGTTAAGCCGCCGCTTGGACAGCATCGACGCGCGGTTGGGAAAAGGCAAGAGCAGGTCTCAAAGCAAGCCTTCGCGATCCAAACCAAAACTACGGTAGCGCGGCGCCCACTGCATAACACAATAGGAACGACCATCCGAGGACGAAAAAAATTGGCAGAAACAGAGGCGCCTGAAAGCCCGCACTGTGGGCCTTTGGATTCCCCCCTCCGATGAGGCCTGGAAAGGGAAAAACGTCCTTCGGCGAGCCGTGGGTGTCAGTCTTGTTAGGGGACGGCCCGTACTCGGGATAAAGGTCATGCCATCGGGCTTCGACCTTCGTGATTGCCGCCCGCGCAGCCCACACACTGAAACAAATCGCCAGGCTGACCAGCAGCGCGACCGCGGCCACGGTCACCATCACAATTCTCAGGTGCGATGGTTTCCTGCTATCGTGCGGGGGCAGGACCACGGGAGGTGCGGAACCAAGAGACGGCGTGAGCGGATTTGCCATACAATCCTCGTGGGCGATTAGAGCCATTCTAGCGGCAGATGATTTCTTTTGTCGCGCGCTGGCGACGCGTGATTTCCGTCTTGCCCCCCGAGCCAGCGCGCCCGAGCCGCGCACGTCAGCAAGCGGCTTTCGGATCCCTCCCAACCACCCACCGTCTAACACCCCTGCTTTGCTAAGATACTGGCAAGAAATCTCCATTGAGGAGGAAGATGAGCAAGGAAGACAGCATTGAAGTCACCGGCACAGTTGTTGAAAAGTTCCCCAGCGGCCTGTTCAGTGTGCAGCTCGATCAGGACCGCACCGTTCTCGCCCACCTGGCCGGAAAGCTGCGCCGGAATCGCATTCGAGTGCTGGCCGGCGACCGTGTCACCTTGGAGCTCTCCCCGTACGACCTCACCAAAGGACGAATCACCTACCGGCACAAGTAACGAATTCCCCTCTCCCTGCCCCCGCTGATCGGGCCAGAGCCTTTCCATGCACAAGATCCTGCTGATCTTCGGCACCCGGCCGGAAGCGATCAAGCTCTGCCCGGTGGTTCGTAGCCTGCGCGAACATCCCGCCCGTTTCGACGTGAAGGTGTGCGTCACCGCCCAGCACCGCCAGATGCTCGACCAGGTGCTGGAAGCATTTGAAGTCGTACCCGATTGGGACCTGGACCTCATGCTGCCCGGCCAGACGCTTTTCCAATCCACGTCGCGCATTCTGGCGGGACTGGAGAAGGTACTTGGTGCCGAGCAACCCGATCTGGTGATCGTGCAAGGCGACACCACCACCACCTTATGCGGCGCGCTCGCCGGGTTTTATTCGCGTGTTCCTGTCGCCCACGTCGAGGCCGGCCTGCGAACGGGCGACCTGCACCAGCCTTTTCCCGAAGAAATGAACCGCGTCCTGACCACGCATCTGGCGAGTCTGCACTTCGCCGCCACCGAAATGGCCGCCGAAAATCTCGTCAACGAAGGCGTCGCGCCTGCGGCGATTCACATCACCGGCAACACCGGGATCGACGCCGTCCTGTATGTCCGCGGCGCTCTAGAAGCTGGCAAGCTCAGGGGCCGCGAATGGCCCGAGTTGGACGCCTCGAAGAAACTCATCGTGATCACCGCGCATCGCCGCGAGAGCTTCGGCCAAGGCTTCGAGCGCATCTGCCGCGCGCTGGCTCGGATCGCCGACCGCGGCGACGTCCAACTGATTTTTCCCGTGCATCCCAACCCCTACGTCCAGGACCCTGTGCAGCGCCATCTTGCCAATCATCCCCACATCCGGCTGATCGAACCGCAAAGCTACGTCCCGTTCGTCGACCTGATGCGGAGGGCTTATCTGCTGATCACCGATTCTGGCGGAATCCAGGAGGAAGGGCCGTCCCTTGGCAAGCCGATCCTCGTTCTGCGCGAGAAAACCGAGCGGCCAGAAGCGGTCATCGCCGGTACGGTCAAGTTGGTCGGTACGGATGAAGATCGCATCATCCAGGAGGCAACTCGCTTGCTGGATGACCAAGCCGCTTACGCGAGCATGGCGCGCATTCACAATCCCTACGGCGATGGCCATGCGAGCGCTCGAGTTTCCGACCTAATCAATTCATTCTTAAGGGAAAATTGCTAGCGGCTAAGTACCCGCAAGGCACATTTTCGGGCCAGGAATGTTCCCCTCCCGAGCAATTCTGGTTCCATAATCGGATCGAGAGTTTTCATTCCCATGCGTCCTAATACAAACCGTTCCAACGCGCGGCCGGCCAACTCGCAGAGCGATATCGCCTCCGCATTGTCCCACAGGCTCGTTGGCCAGCCCGCAGCCATCGCCGCGATTGTGCCCTACGTGGAAATGCACCGGGCCATGCTATCGCCCGAGGGCCGGCCGGCAGGCGTCTTTCTGCTGCTCGGCCCCACTGGCACTGGAAAAACGAAGACCGTGGAAGCGCTGGCCGATGTGCTCCACGGAAACCCCAAGAAGCTGCTCAAAGTAGATTGCGGCGAGTACCAGATGGAGCACGAGGTGGCCAAACTCCTCGGCGCGCCTCCCGGATATCTGGGCCACCGCGAAACCCAACCCTTGCTGACGCAGCAAAAGGTGAACGCCGCGGCCAGCGAGTCCTGCGATCTTTCGGTCGTGCTGTTCGATGAGATCGAGAAAGCCGCCCCGACGCTGGTGCGGCTCCTGCTGGGCGTCCTCGACAAAGCCACGCTCCGGCTCGGCGATAACACCGTAGTGAATTTTGAGAAAAGCCTCATCTTTCTCACCAGCAATCTGGGCGCTCGCGAGATGCGTAACCAACTGCGCCCGGACTTCGGCTTTGAATCCGTGCTGCCGCGCGGCACGGCGCGCGCTGCGAAGCTGGAGAGCATCGGCATTGCCTCAGTTCGTAGAAACTTTTCTCCGGAGTTCATTAACCGTATCGACTCCGTCGTGACTTTTCAGCCGCTCGGCCCGGACGCGCTGATGGAGATCCTCGATCAACAGATTTGGGCTCTGGAGGAGCAGATGAACCGGCGTTTGGGCGAGCGTGCCTTCCATCTGGAAGTTCCGGCACGGACCCGCAAGTTCCTGCTCGAACGCGGTTCCAGCAGCGAGTATGGGGCACGCGAGTTGAAACGCACCTTGCAGCGGCTTCTCATTCAACCTTTGGCCTTTCTTGTATCGGCCGGTGACATCGCGCCGGGGAGCAGGATTCGCGCCGAATTTGTGCCGCGCCGGCAGGGGCTCGTGTTTCGCGCCGTCGATCTTCCGTGCGCCGAAGAAGATGACGACGTGCTTTTACCTGCCTGTTAGCGGCAACCCGCTATATCATCAAGTCTGTGAGCGGGACGCTATATGTCGTTGCGACTCCGATCGGCAACCTGGAAGACATTACTTACCGGGCGGTGCGGATTTTGGGCGAAGTAGACCAGATCGCTTGCGAGGACACCCGCCAGACTCGCAAGCTTCTGGACCGCTACGGCATCACCAAGCCGCTGGTGAGCTACCACGAGCACAATGAGCGCAGCCGCTCGCAGGAATTGCTGCGCGACCTCCAGGCAGGCAAGAACATCGCGCTGGTCTCCGACGCCGGCACTCCGCTGATCGCCGATCCCGGCTACCGGATCGTGTCCGAGGCGCGTGCGCAAGGCATTCCGGTTGTTCCTGTTCCGGGAGCGTCGGCTTTGGTCGCCGCGCTCAGCGCCTCCGGTCTCCCCACCGACGCGATCTTCTTCGGCGGCTTCCTGCCCGCGAAAAAGACCCAACGGCGCAAGCTGCTAGAAGCAATGAAGTCGTCGCCCGCAACTCTGGTATTCTATGAAGCCCCGCACCGCATCCTGGAAACCTTGGGAGATGTCGCCGAGTTGCTCGGCCCCCGCGCGGTGACGTTGGCGCGCGAGCTCACCAAAATCCACGAAGAATTTCTTCACGGCACTCCGCTCGAACTTCGAGACGCGCTGGCCGGCCGCCCCACGCTCAAAGGCGAAATGACCCTCATCATTGCCAAAGGCGAGACCTCGGAGACCCCGGACGTGCCGCTTCTCGAAGCAGTCGATCAATTGGTGCAAGCTGGTGTCCCCCGGATGGAAGCAATGAAGACCATTGCGCGTCAACGCGGAATCTCCAAGCGCGAAGTCTATCGGGAACTGACTGGACAGGAACTGAATGAGCGCTAACGAGTATCATTTCGTCAGCTATTGGCACGTCGAAGGCACGGCCGAGCAGGTTTTCGATGTCCTGACCAATGCGGAAGACCTGACGCGCTGGTGGCCTTCGGTTTACTTGAGCGTGAAGCAGCCCGAGCCGGGTGGTCCGATAGAGCTTCTCACTAAGGGATGGCTGCCGTACACGCTGCACTGGTTCTTCCGCGTGACGGAATCCAACCGGCCCGGCGGATTTTCACTGGAAGCCTGGGGCGATTTCGATGGCCGCGGCGTCTGGAATTTCGAGCAGGACGGCGCGTTCGTGAACATCACCTACGATTGGCGCATCCGTGCGGAGAAACCCTTGCTTCGGTACTTGTCGTTCCTTCTCAAGCCGCTATTTTCCGCCAATCACCGCTGGGCGATGGCGCGCGGGGAAGAATCGCTGCGCTCCGAACTAGCCCGCCGCGCTGGAGCCGGGCAGCAATCGGCCGGGCACACATCCTGAGCTGGGGGGTATTTCCCGACCGCACGAGGCACGCACAAGCCCATCCGCTCCGCGATCAATTCCCGAATCATCGCGAGGAATTTCGGATGTTCGCCGACCGTTCCCGCGCGCGCCATGCCGATGCCCCGCTCGCGAGCGATGGCCTGCGCTTCCGTATCCAGATCGTAGAGCACTTCCATGTGATCCGAGACAAATCCGATCGGCGCGACTACCACCTGGGCCCCTGGCGCCGTCTCGCGCAGGACCTGGGCGATATCCGGCTCCAGCCACGGCTGGCTGGGAGGCCCGCTGCGGCTCTGATACACCAGCCGCCAATTACCGATGCCTAGCGCCTGCGACACCAGCCGGCAGGACTCTTCGAGCTGCTTCACGTAATCGCTGGTCTCCGCCATCGCTATCGGAATACTGTGCGCCGTGTAGATGACCTCGGCGTCCGGAAGCTGATCCAGCGCGGCGCGCACACAATCCGCTTCCGCCTCGATGAACAGCGGATGATTGTAGAATTTCCGCAGTTTGTGAATCTCGGGTGCGCCTTCCCCGACTTCCGCACGCGCTCGTTCGATGTCTTCCAGGTACTGCCGGCATCCGGAGTACGAACTGAAGATGGAGGTCACGAACGCCACAGCCCGCCGCACGCCATCGGCCCGCATCTGGCGTACGGTATCGGCCAGGAACGGATGCCAGTTGCGATTGCCCCAATAGATCGGCAAGCGCGGCCCGTGCCCGCCCAGTTCGCGCTCCAGCCCCGCGATGAGAGCCCGGGCATGATCGTTGATGGGGCTCTTGCCGTCGAAATGATGATAATGCTCGGCGACTTCGAGCAGGCGCTCCCGGGGAACGTTCCGCCCGCGCAGAACGTTCTCGAGAAACGGCATCACGTCATCCGGCTTCTCCGGCCCTCCGAAGGACAACACCAGCACGGCATCATAATCAGGCATGCATACTCATTATCGCCAGCGCCCGCCGCTATGTCGCCAGTGGTTCCCATGACGTTCCCACCGATCCGGCTCCCAACGCGCACGCGCGCGAGGTGGGCGCGCCCAGCGGCCGCCGACCCAAGCCCACCGTCCGCCGCGCAGATCCCAGAAGCCGTCGATCCATACATAGCCCGGCCCTGGTGCGACACCCACCACGCCCACTGTTACGGGCGGGGGAGGAGCGGCCACGCCATAACCCACATACCCGCCGCCGCAACCCACAAGGAGTAACGAAGCCAGGAAGAACAACGCGATCTTAACGCTCATGAATCCCCCTATCCGGTTGGACTCGCCGCGGCTTCGGATCGTTGCGTGCTACCGGGCTATTGCGACAGCGCCACTGCAACTGCCGGACTGCAAACGGCCGGTGCTGTGGACGTCGCGCCGCAAACCGACACTTGCACAGTGGCCCCTGTCAGATCTTGTGGCACAATGAGATCCACTTGCTGTACACCTGCGAGCCCTGGCGCCGGGCCTGCATAGTACGGCTGATCGACGGCCTGCCCGCCGATCTTGGCGGTGATCATGCCGCTGCCAGACAAACCAGTCGCAAAGATCTGGATCACGCTCCCTACCGCGGCAGGGTGTTGCGCGTTGTTCAAGCTGTAATCCTGGTTCAGGATTCCGTTGGCGAAGATACCCGGCGCGAACGGTGCCAAGGTCGCCGTCAGCGGCGCGCTGGAGTTTCCATCCACAGACACGATCACTTGGGTGGATGTCTTTGCGCCCAGCGCCGCCGGGACGATCACGTTGATTTGCGTCGCATTGCTGAAAAGAACCTTTCCCGGATTTCCGTCGAATGTAACGTTTAGGTTCATCCCCGCGAAGCTCGTGCCCGCGATCGTCGCGATGGACCCGGGCGCGATCGGTCCAGCGGCAAAGGTCGCCGCATTCACGATGCTCTGCAACGTGGGTGCCGGCGCCGGCGGCGGAGAGTTGGCCGGTGTAATCACCATCGTGATCGGCACCTCACGCGAGCCTGCGATCGGCCCGGCATCGATGGTCAGGGTTGCTTTGTACGTGCCGGGCGCCAGAGAACCCGGGGTCGCGTCCAGCCGAATCGTTGAATTACCGACTCCGCTCGCCGGAGAAATCGTCAGCCAACTTCCGCCGCTCAGGTACTTCAGCGACGTCGTCCACTGCATGACGCCCCCGGACTGGTTCTGAACCTGAACGTAGTTCGCCTGGTAGCTTGATCCAGCCGGTATGCTGTAGTTCAACGCCGACTCGACCACATACAGGCGCGGGAAATAGTGCGCGTTGCAATCGCCCACGATGCTGCAGTCCGGCGGCACATCCACCTGTTCAAAGCGCTGAAGCGGGTCTTTCGCGGTGGCTGTTTCGACCGTCGAGAGCGGAGCGAGCGATACGGTCTCCGACGTTTCAATCGCGCTTCCGCTGAACGAAGGCAGGCTCAGAAACGTAGGGAATTGAGCGCTCTCCTGTAAAGACGGATTGGCGTCCATCACTTCATAAACGGCCGCGCCGGCGCCGTTGTACAGCGCGACCTCGCTCATCCCATCGAACATCACAGTGCCGGAACCCGGCGCGCCCGGCGTGTAGATGGGAGTTCCGTGCGCCCCGTTACCGTCGTGGAACTGCACCAGAGAGAGCAACAGTGATCCACTGCTCCCCGGCGCATACTGCCCGCCGGAAGCCGTCAAACCCAAGTCCCCGGCGGCGGTTGGCCGAACCGCATCCGATCCGGCGATCACGCTCGGCACAAACAGCCGCGCGCCTGCCGGTAGCCCGCTGTAGTTCACAATGATCCGCGTGCCGGTGTCAGCGTTGAGATTCTGCCAGGCGCTCAGCGGGCCAAATGCGTCCGGGAAACCCTCCGTCAGCCGGGTGCTATTGAACGTGGCCCCGGACTGCAGGAAGCTGGCGAAGCTAGCCGGATTCACTGCTAAAGGCGACCCTCTCGGCCCGCAAACAATCTTGGAGGAAAAGGCTGAGTAGAGACCGTGCTCCGGCGTTCCCACGATCAACTGGGTCGAGGGCACGCTGAGAAGGGTGTTGGGATTGGACGCCAGCGTTACCTGAATCGAACTGTTGGTAGCGAACATCAACTCGTTGGCTGCCGCCCGAAGACCGGCGAGTTGCAGCGTCACGCTGCCAGTGGGCGACAATCGGAAGCTGACGCCGCCGAAAACCACTGACGAAGGACCGATCAAGGTGGCGGGCGCCGCAATCGGCTGGGGACCGGTCCCGTTGTCCGCGGTTAGAACCAAACCCGCGAGCGCACTCGAATCGGCGGAGACGAGGCGGTTAGTCGCATTCACGTTCAAGAAGAAAAATAAAGTGGTGGTAAACAGGGCGTTCGGCGGCCCGCCGGTGCAGGTTAGACGAATATCGCCCACCCGTTCCGCGATCCCCTCGCCCCGCACCACCGGAGGCGAGGCGAAAGTGTCGCAAACCAGCGCCGCACTGGCGCGCGAGGCGCTAAGTCCAAGAAAGAAAAGAATAAAGAGTGCCGCGAAGTACATCAGGCGAGACATGTTACAACCTTGGGCAAAGTATAACAGAAGACAATCGTCAGGGATAGCATTGATACAATGGATGACGAGGTAAGAGTGACCGGGCCGCTGATCGACACCTTCGACCGCATCCACGACAGCCTTCGGATCAGTGTCACCGACCGCTGCAACATCCGTTGCTTCTACTGCATGCCCGAAGACAACGTGAAGTACATGCCGCGCGAGGAGATTCTATCGTTCGAAGAGATCGAGCGGGTTGTGCGCGTGGCGGCTTCGCTGGGCGTCACCAAAGTTCGGATTACCGGCGGCGAGCCGCTCATCCGCAAAGACCTGGCGGTTCTGATCGGCAAGCTGAGTGCGATCCCGGGCATCCAGGATCTGGCGCTTACAACGAATGGCGTTTTGCTGGCGAGGCAGGCTCAGGCACTGTATGACTCCGGGCTGCGAAGGCTGAACGTTCACCTGGATACGCTCGACCGCGAGCGCTTTCAACGCATCACGCGGCGCGACGATCTAGGGAAAGTGCTGGATGGCCTGGAGACCGCGCAGCGGCTGGGTTTCGGACCGATCAAGATCAACGCCGTCGCCGTCAAGAACCTGGTAGAACCCGACGTGGTGCCATTGGCGCGCTTCGGCCGCGAGCATGGCTACGAAATCCGGTTCATCGAGTTCATGCCGCTGGATTCGCAGGGGCTGTGGTCGCGCGGCAACGTGCTTTCCGCGGGCGAAATTATCGAAACGCTTTCGCGTGAGATCTCGCCGCTAGTGGAGATTCCAGACCGCGATCCGCGCGCGCCTGCCACCGAGTACCGCTATTCCGACGGCGGCGGCCGCGTCGGCTTCATTGCTTCCGTAACGCGGCCGTTCTGTTTGAACTGCAACCGCATCCGCCTCACCAGCGACGGCAAGCTGCGCTATTGCCTTTTCGCGATTGAGGAGACCGATGTTCGCGGCCTGTTGCGCAAGGGCGCGCCGGATGAAGAGATCGCCGCAACCATCCGCGAGAACGTTCGCCAGAAATGGATCGGGCACGAGATCAACACCGCCAAGTTTGTCGCTCCGCCGCGGCCCATGTACGCCATCGGCGGCTAATCCAAGGCGATGAGCGATGACCTCTTCGACCGGATCGAGCAGGAAGTTCAATCCAACGGGCCCGGCGCAGCGCTCCATCTGCTGGTTGATCGATTCCTCGCGGAAAAGAAATATCCGCAACTCTTCAAAGCCCGCCTGATGCAAAGGGGCTGGAACTCGGCCTGCCTTTGATCCAGTTGGGACCATCGCAGGAGACACCCGAGGATAAGCGTGGCGCGTACATCTTTCGCCGCATTTCAAACTGCGCGGCGAAGCTCCCTTCGAGGATCTGTACACCGGCTACGCGAAGTATCTGCGCGCGCTGATGGGCGAAGAGGTTGAGGACGCCGTCGCGCACTTCCGGCAAAAGCTGACACGCGAAGATCCGCAAGCAGCCGAGGTCGTAATCGGTTTGCTGGCGCGTCTGGAACGTTATCCGGACGCGCTCGAACTCGCGCTCGAGCACTTACCAGAAAGCCCCACCGCTCTGAAACTATGCCAGCTCGCGGGCGATTCCGAGCGCCTCAAGGAACTGGCCCGGGAGCGCGGCGATCCGCTTAGTTTCGCCGCGGGCGCGGTTCAGGCGGCTGAGCCGTCTACTCTTCGTCGCTAGACAGCTTGGCGATCACGGAAAAATCTTCGAGCGTCGTGGTGTCGCCTTTCACCTCGCTGCCGCTGGCGATTTCCCGCAACAGACGCCGCATGATCTTGCCGCTGCGCGTCTTCGGAAGTGCTTCGGCGAAACGAATGTCGTCCGGCTTGGCGATCGGCCCGATCTCCTTGGCCACCCATTGCCGCAACTGGTTCTTCAGCTCCTCGCTCGGCTGCTCGCCGCTTTTCAACGTCACAAAAGCGGCAACGGCCTGGCCCTTGATCTCGTCCGGCCGCCCCACTACCGCGGCTTCGGCCACTAGCGGATTCGCCACCAGGGCCGATTCGATCTCCATCGTGCTCAGCCGGTGCCCCGCGACGTTCAACACATCATCCACGCGGCCCATCAGCCAGAAGTAGCCGTCGGAATCGATGCGCGCGCCGTCGCCGGCGAAATATACGCCCGGAATCTGCGACCAATACTGCTGCTTGAACCGCTCCGGATCGCCGTAAATGTTGCGCAGCATGGACGGCCAGGGCTGCCTGAGGATGAGGAATCCACCTGCTCCGGGTGGAACCGGATGGCCCTCGCGGTTCACAACATCGGCCACGACGCCGGGCAGGGGCAGCGTCGCCGACCCAGGCTTCGTCGGAATCGCGCCGGGCAGAGGCGAAATCATCGCGGCGCCGGTTTCGGTTTGCCACCATGTGTCGATGATCGGACAGCGCCCGCGCCCGATCACTTCGCGATACCACATCCACGCTTCCGGATTGATCGGCTCGCCCACGCTGCCGAGCAGCCGCAGGCTTTTCATTTCGTACTTGCGCGGCCATTGCTCGCCCAATCGCATGAAGGCGCGAATCGATGTCGGCGCCGTGTAGAAGATACTGACCTGATATTTCTCGATGATCTGCCAGAAGCGGTCCGGCTCCGGGTAGGTCGGGCCGCCTTCGTACATCACTACCGATGCGGCGTTCTGCATCATTCCATAGACCACGTAGGTGTGGCCCGTCACCCAACCGATGTCGGCGCTACACCAATAGGTGTCTTCTTCCCGCAGATCGAAAATCCATTTCGCCGTGATGTAAGTGCCAACCGAGTATCCGCCGGTGGTGTGCAGAATGCCTTTGGGCTTGCCGGTGGTTCCCGACGTGTACAGCAGATACAAGGGATGTTCGGAATCGAGAGGCTCAGCCGGGCATTCGCCCGAGGCGGTCTGCATCAGCTCGTGCCACCAATGGTCACGGCCTGCCTCGAACGCGACGTCGCATCCGGTGCGCTTGTAAACCAGCACGTTTTTCACCGTGGGACAATGCGGCAGGGCCTGATCCACGGCGTCCTTCAGCTTCACCTCGATGCCGCGCCGGTAAGCTGCGTCCTGCGTGATGACAGCCGACGCTCCGCAGTCGTTGATGCGATCGATCAAAGCCTGCGACGAGAATCCGCCGAAGACCACCGTATGCGGCGCCCCGATGCGCGCGCAGGCCAGCATCGCGATGGGCAGTTCCGGCACCATGCCCATGTAAATGGCAACGCGGTCGCCTTTCTTCACGCCCAGCGACTTCAGAACGTTGGCGCACTTGGACACTTCACGCAGCAGTTGCTGATAGGTGAGTGTGCGCGAATCGCCCGGCTCGCCTTCCCACAGAATGGCGGCTTTGTTCTTGCGCCACGTGGCCACGTGACGGTCCAGGCAGTTGTAGGAGAGGTTGAGTTGGCCGCCAATGAACCACTTGGAAAACGGCAGGTCCCACTCCAGGACCTTATCCCAGGCCTTGAACCAGTGCAAGTCCTGCGCGATTTTGGCCCAGAATCCTTCGGGATCAGTTTTGGCTTCTTCATAGAGGCGCTCATATTCGGCCCGGCTTCTAATGTGCGCGCGCGAGCGGAATTCCTCCGGTGGCTCGAAGCTCCGCTGTTCTTTCAATACAGTATCGATGGCGTGCGATGACATGGCTCTCCATAGCATATCGCTGGTGGGACCAGGGCTTGGAACAGTATGCGGTTAGAGCAACTCGATGAACTCGTCGATCGACAGGTTGGCATCGCGAACAATGGCGCGCAGCAACGGCTCCTTGATGGTCCGACCCCGATGAACAGGCACCACAGTGCGTGCCTTAGTCTCGGGGTGCATCAGCACTAGATGGCTTCCTCGTTGCCGGTCCTCAACAAATCCGGCCCGCTTTAGTGCACGGACAACCTTTCTCGCGGTCAACGACGGCAGCTTGGCCATGGACTATCCGGGAACGGTTACTCTCCCCTGAAACGACCGTCCTTCTTCTGGGACGCGCTCGCCGTGCGCGGCCAGACTCTCCAGATAAAGGGAAATGGCCTCTTTAACGTTGCTTTCGGCCTCCTCGAGACTCTCGCCCTGGGTATGACAACCCGGAAGAGCCGGCACGAACGCCACGTAGCCGCCTTCGGCGGCCTGTTCGTAAAAGACCGAATAGGAGAGTAGCTTCCGGACTTTCATCACTCTCATTGTAGACTGGGTTGTCGCCCAACAATTCCTAGTCGGGCGTCAAAGAACACGCTGGCCTCACCGTTTTAGCCTGTGTGGTTTACGTTGAATCCAGGCCGTAGTTTTGGAGATTTGGCTCCCCAGGTAGGATTCGAACCATGCCCTAAGACTCCTAAGAACCCGGCTCTTAACGCCCCCGCGTTGTAGAATGAGTTGCGGCGTCTTGCGCGCATGAAAAACTTCTTCATCGGGCTGGTGGCAGGACTCCTCCTGGCGGGACTTACCCTGCTGGTCTTCGTCTTCGCCATGATCCGCCTGGCCGGCTCGTTCGCCCAGCGGCCGGTCCGCGTCGCTGACGGATCCACGCTGGTCCTCAAGCTCGACGGCGATGTGCCGGAAAAGGCGCCGCCCGAGATTCCACTGCCGTTTTTCCAGGCGCAGCAGGCACTCACGGTGCGAGAAGTCTGGCAGACCTTCCGGCAAGCCGCGGCCGACAATCGTATCAAAGGCGTCCTCTTCGAACCGCGCGGCCTCAGCATCGGCTGGGCCAAGATGGAAGAGATTCACGACGAAATTCTGAACTTCAAGAAGTCCGGCAAGCCCATCATCACTTACTTACACAACCCCAGCGCGCGCGAATTATACCTGGCCGTGGCAACGGACCGCGTTTTCCTGATGCCGGAGGATTCGCTGGATCTCAAGGGCCTGCGCGTCGAGTCGATGTTTGTCAAGAACACGCTCGACAAGATCGGCGTCAAAGCCGAGGTGATTCATGCCGGAAAATACAAAGATGCCGGCGATGTCCTGACGCAGACGTCCATGACGCCGGAGACGCGCGAAGTGCTCAACGACGTTCTCGATCAGTATTACGGGAACCTGGTGGACACCATCGCCGAGGGGCGCAAGAAATCGGCCGACTCGGTGCGCGCGATCATCGACAACGGACCGTATCAAGCCAGTGAAGCCTTGTCCAACGGCTTGGTGGACACCCTGGGCTACGAAGAGCAGGCTGTCCAGGATCTGGAATCCAGGCTGAAGCAGAGCGAGTTGAAACGCATCTCCGCCAGGTCGTACATCCGGGCGCCGCTTCCCACCTCCGGCGTCACCCGGCGAATCGCTTTCGTCGTCGGACAAGGCGACATCACCGCGGGCTCAGGCAATGAATCGATCGACGACCAGAATTTCAGCGCCACGTCTTTCATCCGGCTGCTGAAGCAAGTCGAAAACGATTCCACCATCCGCGGAGTGATTCTGCGCATCGATTCGCCGGGCGGCGACGGCGTCGCCTCCGACGACATCCTCCACGAAGTCAAGATTCTCAGCACTAAGAAGCCGCTGGTTGTTTCCATGAGCGACACTGCGGCTTCCGGCGGCTATTACGTCGCCGCCTCGGGCGATCCGATCCTGGCTTATCCGAACACGCTCACCGGCTCCATCGGCGTCATCTTCGCCCGGATGACGCTGCACGGCCTGTACGACAAAATCGGCATCAACAAGCAATTGCTGACGCGCGGGCGTTACGCCGACATCGACTCCGACTACACCACCCTGACCGACGACGAGCATCGCAAAATCGCCGGACAGATCGACGCCTTTTACCGCGCTTTCGTCAACGTGGTGGCCGCCGGGCGCAAAAAGAACTTCGACCAGATCGAGCCGCTGGCCCAAGGCCGCGTCTGGCTCGGTGCGCAAGCCAAGCAGAATGGCCTGGTCGATGAACTTGGCGGCCTGGACAAGGCCGTGGACCTGATCCGCCAGCGCGCCCATATCCCCGCCAGTGAGCGCATCACGCTGGTACCCTACCCTGGCAAGCGCAGCATCGTCGAACTGCTCTTGAACCGCCAGGACGACTCGAGCGACGTCGAGATGAAAATGGCCAAGACATTGCTCGGCAAGCTGCCCGTTCAAGCCTTGGCGCACGGCGGCTACCTGAAGCTGATGCCGTATAGCATTGAGGTCCGCTGAGTACCATTCCCTCGTGTGTCCTTGGTACCTAAGGTCAATTGGTACTTATCCTCAACATGGCGAGAACCGACGTTCTATCACCGCCGCGGCAATCGGCGTTACTTTGTAAGTGGGAGCAGGCATATGGAAACAATGGAAACTCGACACGATTTGCGACGCCAGGACAGAGTGAGCTGTTCTCAAACCGTGACCGTCATGTGGCGCGACAACCGGGGCGAAGACAAGTTCGCCAATGCCCAGGCTCTGGATGTCTCTTCCCACGGTCTGCGTCTGCAATTGCCGGAAGCGGTTCCCTACCAGACTTCTCTCACGCTGCGCGCGGCCAAACTGGGCCTGCATGGACGCGCTTCCGTGCGCCACTGTGCGAGAAAAGGCACGCGTTTCACTGTGGGCGTGCAATTTGCGGGCGACCTCCGCTGGAATCCGCCCAACGCCGAATAGCCCCCAGATTTTGACTTTGCCGTGCCCATTGTGAAAGCTTGAAAGGGCGGCAAAGCAAATGACCGGCAATTCCCGTTCCCGCATCATCGTTGGAATCACCGGCGCCACCGGCGCAATCTTCGGGGTGCGCCTGCTTGAAGCGCTGCAGCGTACCGACGCCGAAACGCACCTGATCGTGAGCAAGTGGGGCGCCCATACTTTGGCTGAAGAGACACCGTACAGCCTGGACCACGTACGCAGGTTGGCGGCCTGCTGCTATGCCCCCAACGATCAAGGCGCGCCGGTTTCAAGCGGCTCCTTCCTCACCGATGGGATGGTGATCGCGCCCTGCAGCATGCGTAGCCTCGCTGCCATCGCGTCCGGCCAAAGCGAGCACCTGATCCACCGCGCCGCCGACGTCGTGCTGAAAGAACGCCGCAAGCTGGTGCTGGTGGTTCGGGAAGCGCCGTTCAGCGAGATTCATCTCGAGAACATGCTGAAGCTGGCGCGCATGGGCGTGGTCATCTTCCCGCCAGTGCCGGCCTTCTACAATCATCCGCAGTCCGTCGAAGAGCTGGTGGACCACGTGGTGATGCGAGTACTCGACCAGTTCGGCATCCACCTAAACTTGATGGAGCGCTGGGGCGCCGGCCGCACCGCGCCAGTGATCGGCGAGACGGATTAGCGCCCGCTACTGCCCGCGCTTGGCTTTCAGCTCCGTCAGCAAGCGCTCCACTTCGTCCTGCTTTTCGAGCGACGCCAGACGGTCCTCCATACTGTCGCCGGTCAGCTCCGCCTTGGCCTGGCTCATTGCTTCGTTGTGCTGCACCTTGCGCTTCATGCGGTCGAACGCGGCGGAGTTGGAAGATTCGCCCACCGCCATCCGCGCGTCGCCGGCCTTGTTCAGAGCGCGGGCGCGCCGGTGCTGCGCGATCAACAGGTCGCTTTTAGCCTGCGCCTCGGCCAGCTTCTGCTCCAGCTTGCGCAGCGCCGACTTCAGATTTTCCACCTGCACCGTCTGGTCGGCGGCCTGCTCGGCGAAGTTCTCGGCGAGCGTCCGGTAACTGATCGAACGCTCAATTGCGGCGCGCGCCAGGTCGTCCTGCTTCTTATCCACGGCCAGCTCCGCTTTGCGCACCCATTCAGCCGCCTTTTCCTCATTCTCCTTGCGTTTCTTTTCGAGCAGGTGCTGATCGGCGATGGCGATAGCCACCTGGGTCTTCACCTGCAGTAGTTGATTCTGCATGTCCAGAATCACCTGCTTGATCATCTTCTCGGGCTCCTCGGCCTTATCGATCAGGTCGTTGAGATTCGCCCGTACTAACGTTGCCACTCGCTCCATCAGTGCCATGATTCGTACCTCCTAAGAACTCGTTCCAGCCCCGGCGCCGTTTTCAGGCTTGGGAGCCTTGTCCCCGATGCTTCTCACCTTGCCCAACAATTCAGACATCTGCATGCCCGAAAGCGTTTCGAACAAAGCGGGAATCTGCGCCGCCATTTTGGTGATGTCGCCTGTGATCTTGTTCATCCCCGCCGCGTCGCCGTTGCCGGTGGAAACGATGGTGATCTTGTCCACGTTCGCTAACGGCGCCGACAGCGCCCGCACCACTTCCGGCAGACCCGTCAGAAGTTTGTCGATCACCGCCGCCTGGTTGTACTCTTGGTAGGCTTCGGCTTTCACGTTCATCGCCTTGGCTTCGGCCTCGCCTTTCTTCAAGATGATCTCGGCTTCGGCCTCGCCCTGCGCGCGGATGGCAGCCGCGTGGCCTTCCGCCTCCGCCATCAGCCGCATCTTTTCGGCGGCCGCCAGCGTTTCGATGCGCCCGCGCTCCACTTCGGCCTGCTTCAAGATGGTGGCCGTCAGCTCGTTTTCTCGGCGCTTGATCTCGGCTTCCTGAACCTTGATTTGCTGCTCCTTCTCCACTTGTTGAACCTTGACCTGTTCGGCCATCACTTGCTGCTGCATGACGTTGGCCTGAATGTCATAGGCTTTGTCGGCTTGCGCCTGCTGCTTTTTGGTGGCTTCCAGATATTGCGCCCTCTTGATCTCCAGGTCGCGCGTGGCTTCAGCCTGCTTGGCCTGCGACAAGGTTTCCGCCAGAACGCGTTCCTGATCGGCTTGCGCCTTGGCGACGGCGGAGGCGCGCATGGCTTCGGCGCGCTTGATGGCCGTGTCGCGTTCGGCTTCGGCGGCCGCTACGTCGGCGTCGCGCTTGATGCGCGCAATATCCGGCCGGCCCATGTTGGAGATGTATTCATTCTTGTCGCGGACTTCCTTGATGGTGAACGAAATCACGTCCAGGCCCATCTTGCTCATGTCCCCAGCGCAGGTAGCTCGAGTGCGGTCGCCTACCATTTCCGGCTCTTTGACGATCTGCTCCACCGAGAGTTGGCCGATGATGCCGCGCAAATGGCCCTCCATCACCAGCCGGATCAGCGCTTCGCGGTCGTGATCGCTCTTGGTGAGGAATTGTTCGGAGGCCGTGCGAATGGATTCGGGATCGGACTTCACTTTGATCTGCGCCACCGCCTCCACCGTCACCGCTACTCCTTGGCGCGTGTAGAGGTCCTGTTGCGGCGCCACGTCGAACGACATTAGCTCCAGTGATAATTCGTGGCAGCTTTCGATCATCGGGAAAATGATCGTTCCCTGCCCCTTCACGATCCGGGTTCCACGGAAGCCGTACACCACCAAAGCCTCGTGCGGTCCGGCTTTGCGGTAGAGCCTCGCGAACATGGCCATCAGAAACAGGATGGCCAAAACCATCAGCCCCACGATGATGATTACGTCCGGTGTAATGTGCATTGGATCCTCCTATTGGTCCGCTGATTCCTGAGCGCGCTCGCCGGCAACCTCTTCCCACGGGCGCACATAGGCGATGCCTTTTTCGTAGCGCGTGACCATTACTTCAACGCCCTTCGCAATCGGTTCTCCCGTCTCGCTCCGGATACTAGCCGCGCGGCGCACTCCGTCTTGCGAGAAGATCATTTCCCCCGTGCCACCTTGGTGCACGGTGCTGCTGACCTGGCCTAGAACGCCGGCCATTTCGTAGTCCGCTGGATCGAGGTCCCGTTCATGCGCCAAAAGCACCTTGAAGAGGAACCAGAAGATCGTCGCCGCGCCTGCCAGTCCGCTGGCCACCGCGATGCCCAGCGCCAGTAGCGCCCAGATGCTGGAATAGCGGCTGAGAAGATAGCCTGTGCCTCCGAACCAAGCCAAGAACGCAGCAATGGTTCCGAAGTTGATGGGCGAGGCTTGTGTTCCTTTGCCTCCGCGGCCGCCTGCACCGTGGCCGTGCATCCCGCGCGCCACATGCAGGTGCGGGTGCCCGTGCGCCGATCCCGCCAGAAACGACAGCAGGCTCAGAAAAAAACCCACCAGGAAGCAGACCAGATAAAAGCCTTCCCAACTCATCCGGTTTTCCTCCTCTTGACCGGCGCGTCCGGCTTCAGCACCTGGAACAAGCGGTCGGCCAGCTCCGGTGTATCGAGGATCGCATCCATCAGCAGCAGGCACTTCCGCGAGTCGTCATGCTTGGCCAGGCTCAACAACGCGTTGCTCACTTCCGGGTCGCGCGCGAAACGCTCGGCGCCGTCGATCAACCACAAGTCCAACTGGTCCTCGCTCGCGCGCACGTCGGAAACGAGTTCCGTATGGTAGCCCTCGGGATCGTCCACCAGGTAGCCGGGATGCACTTTGTAAAAGCGCGCCAGCAGCATGCGCGTGGAATTGGTCAGGTGCGGACGCGCGCCGCTCTCGATCTGCGAAAGATAAGACTGGCTGATGGACTGCTTCAACTCGCGCTTGAGAGCGCGCACGGTTTCCTGCTGGGTCATTTCGCGGCCCAGGCCGCGAAGCGTGCCCTCGACCTCGCGGAGGTAACGGAGTTTCTCGCCCAGCCTCATATCGCTGATTGCGATTGTACTATTGCAATCTGCAATGTGTCAAGGCCGGCACCCGCACGCCATTGATTCGATTGTGCTTATTGTGATGGCGCGCCGGGCACGGCCAGCAGCGTCCCCGACACCAGCCCCGCGTAGATCACCCGCAGGCCGCGGCGCCGGATCACCCCGCGGTCGTCGCGCGCCACAACGTAGAATTGCCGCGCGCCTCCGAATCCGTCTCGCCGGACCTGTGCCAGCCAGTCCGCGCGACGCTGCACGCGGTAGAAGTTCAGAGACGGCTCCAGCACCCAGGACGCGCCGAGCAGCGCTTGAGTCGCAGTCCTTGGAGATTTTTCCATCGTCTCGAAGATCCGCTTCGTGTCGGCGTCGTAGCGCCAGACCAGAAAGCTGCTGGTGTTCCACTCCGCGGCGAACGCGGCGGCCACCACGATGAGGATCGCGAGAATGATCTTTCGCCAGAGAACGGTCGCTCTCCCCGCCAGTGCGAACGCGGCGAGCGTCGCCAACGGGACAAAGTAAAGCCCGGTTCGATCCTGCGGATAAGGCAGGCCGACGACCCAGTGGGCGGCAACCAACAGAGCGGCCGAGCCAATCACGGCCACTGACGTTATGAGCATTGCCAGATCCGCGATGGTTCGCTCGGCGGCCCTGCGCCGCAGCGCCACAATCAAAGCGGCTGCCGGCGCCGCCAGCAGAAACACGATCGCGAAGCCAAGCCAGAGGCCGCGCCCGGCATGATTGCGCAGCGCCTCCGTGTAAGCGAAGGAGGATGCAGCCAGGTTTTCCAGGCTCGCTCGGGCGGTCGCGGTGCCCACATAGAAATCGCCCGCCCGCGCCGCGTCAATCGGGGCAGCCAGAAAGAAAATGACAGCCAACGCGGCAACCGGAACGCTGAAGTGCAGCACCCGTGCCGCTCCGCTCGAGGCACGCCTGGTCTCTCGCGGCTTCGGCTTGTTCGATTTCTTGCGAGTCTTCGCCGAGGCCGCTTCGGAGATCGCCTGCTTCGTGGTCGCTTGCGGCAGCAGGACGCAAAAAAGGACCGCCATGACGAACGCTGGAATTAGCATTGTCAGGTTCGCCGCCACCGCAATGGACATGCCCAGCGCGGCCTTCCAAAGCCGCTTGCGAAGCTCGCCCTCCGGCAACCCGCGAGCGCGCTCGTCAAACCACGCCAGCATCTGGTACAACCCCCAGAACAGGCCGGCGATCGCCAAGCCGTATCCGCGGGCCGCCACCAGAAAGTCCAGCAGCAGCGGGTTCAACGTGAGTGCAGCGATTCCGATCAACATAGACCATCCCTCGCCCGCAATCAGAGTGCACAGCCGGAGCGCAGTCCACAAAAACCAGGCTCCCGCCAGCAGCGTGGGCAGCCGCATCGCAAACTCGGAGACTCCGAACAGCGCGGTCGAGATCCGAAACAGAATCGTGGCCAGAAAATGATTGTTGGCGTCGTAATACTGAAATATCGTGGACGCCGGCCCTGCCAGATAAATCTGCCAGGTGAGCGCTTCATCGTGAACGATGGATTGCGTCGCGGCGCGGTAACAGTTCACTGCCAGAAGGCCGGCGAGAAAGACGAGAGCGGTCCACCGGCACGCGGATTTTTTCACCGCGCCTTCTTCCGGCCGCCAACCGCGCCTTTATTACGGGCCGGAGCTGCGGCCTTGTTGGCGGACGTTACGGCCGGCGCAGCGTCCGCGACATTGCGCAAGACCACGAAAAACAGCAGCAGCGCGCTCGACCAAATCTGCAGAAGCAAACGTCCCAGCGAAGTCTGCAACTGCCACGCTAGATCGTTGGGCGTAATCAGATAGACGCCACAGTAGGACAACAGCATCAAGCCGACCACCAGGCCGCCGATCAATAAGGCCGTCCGCTCGCGCTGCTCCACCTGCCAGCGCAGTGCGATCAGCAGAATCGCGAGAAGAATCAGCGGATGACCCACACCGGTGCCCAGGTTCACCATCTCTTTGACCAGCGCCGTAGCCACTTCCAGGTAGCGGCCCACGTGCAGCAAGTTCCCCACGCCCGACGCTCCTTGCCGCACCAGCGGGTCCACCGCTGGAGCCAGAAAGAACTTGAACCACAGAACCAGCACGATTCCGGGCAGGCAGCCGGCAAACAGCAGCCGCGACTGCCTTAGCGCCGCGCGCGCCCCTTGCCGCCACGCAATCACGCCCACGAACACCACCAGCACGCACGCCAGTAAGACGATGCCTTCGTTCTTCGTCCACGCCGCGAGACTGGCGCAAAGCCCGGCCCACAGAAGCGCCCAGTGGCGCGACCCGGACGACGCCGCGTCCACCAGAATCAGAGCAACCGCGCCAAGGCAATAAAACCCCGCCGGGATGTCGGCGTATTGCGCCATCGACCACACCAGCAGCGGCGTCGTCGAGAGCGCAACCAGTCCCGCCAAAACTGCCGCGGCCGAGCCGCGCAATAGGGCCACCGCGCTCACTAGCATCGCAATGGTTGCGCTGAAAAATACCGCGGCCGTGGCCAGCGGCGCCAGAGCGCCCATCGTGCCGCTTGCCTTCCATGCCCGCGCGACGAACGACGACAGCAGCAATGGATAGTCCGGATGCGTCATCGTCAAAAGCGGCGACACAGCGACCCGCCAGGAACTGCCCGGGCCTGCCAGGAACTTGGCTCGCAGATTCCAAATCGCCCACGCGTCCCACTGCCCCACCGGAAGCGCCTCCGCGATTTGCAGCAGACGCGCTCCCACGATCAGCGCCGTGATGCCGAACGCCAGAGCCAGCATCCAGGTCCAGCGAAACCGCCTCGCTTCGGGTACGGCGCGTTCCGTTGGAGCCGCCGGCTTACGGAGATTGAGCAGGACGGCGCCCGCCAACAGCACGGCGTCGCTTCCGAAGATCGTCAGCGGACCCGCTTCGCCCGCGATGTCCAAAAAAAGAAAGACGAGAGAGGTAATGCCGATGCCCGCGCTCGCTCCCAGCGCCACGCGCAGCACCGTAGCGGCCCAACGTGGGCCCAAGTCCGGCGCCGGATCCGCCGCCCAGACCAGTAGCGCTCCGATCAACACAGCCGACGCAATCGAAATCAGCTCCATCACTGGGCTGGTTCCTTTCGGAGCAGCACGACACCGGAGCCAAAATCCCGCACCACCGTCAAGCCGCGTTTACTCGCGAACCCTGCGACATCCATCGGTTTGGAAAAGTTTCCCACCACCCAGGGAGTGTTCGCTTGCCTCAATCTTTCGGTGAGCAGACGCGGAGCCAGCGCATATTGGGCGCCGTCGTACATCACGGTTCCCAAAGTCTCACGGGTGCCGCGATCGGAAACGTAGCCGATGATGCCGCTGGCAGGCAGTGCCGCTGCTAGTTCGCGGAAGCGCTCTGCCTGCGCCCCAATTTGATAGACGTCCGCGTTGCTACCCGCCAGGTCTTCCGTGGCGCGATAAAAGTCCACGGTGCTCCACAGGGATAACAGCGCAACAGCGGCACAGGCCGCGCTGACGACTGCCGGGGAGGGCTGCTTCATGCTTGCATCCGGATCGAGTCGCGCTTGTTAGCCCGGCTGCTTCATGACGGCACGGCCTTCGTACGCTTCCAACACCGCGTCTACATCGCCATCCATCATCAGCGCGCCTTGGTCGATCCACAGTGCTCGCCGGCACATTTCGCGGACCGCGGGGGCCGAGTGAGAAACGAACAGCAAGGACTTGCCGGCGCGCCGGAAGGCTGCCAGCGCTTCGCGGCACTTCTCCTGAAATCGCGTGTCTCCCACGGCCATCACCTCGTCAATCAGCAGAATGTCCGGATCGGCTTGGATGGCCACGGAAAAGGCCAGCCGCATCACCATGCCGTTGGAATAGGTGCGCAGCGGATCGTCGATGGAATCGCGGATACCCGAGAACTCGACGATCTGCTCGAAGAGTTCCTTCGTTCTACGCCGGCTCAGCCCCAGCAGCGCCGCGTTCAACACCAGGTTTTCCGCGCCGGTCAGATCGGGATGAAAGCCCGCGCCCAGATCCAGCAGCGCGGCCACCCGGCCCTTCACGGTCACACGCCCCTGGTCCGGCTTGATGAGTCCCGCTGTCAGGCTCAGCAGCGTGCTCTTGCCAGCCCCATTGGCGCCGACGATCGCCAGGCTCTCGCCCTCTTCCATGCGAAAGGAAACAGCGCGCAAAGCGTCGAACGTGCGGTGATGCGCGGGCCCGAACCATCGCAGGATGTGGGTGCGCAATAACTGCCGTCCAGTAGTGTGGCGAAAGCGCTTGGAGACGTTCTGAAACTCGATCACCGGCATGGAAATCTACAGTTGCTCATAAAACCGCTGCTTCAGTTTTCCGAAAATCAGCAGTCCAACGGCGAGCATCGCGAAGGAAACGAACGTCAGCCGGCTCAGCGTGGATGCCAGCGGCGGGCGCCCTTCGATGAGAATATTCCGCATCATCAGCACCAGAGCGGCCACCGGGTTGAACTGGTACAGATCGCGGAATCGCGCCGGAATCGCGGTGAACGAATAAAAGATCGGCACCAGCCAGAACAGCACGGTGTTAGCCGATTCCACCACGTAGCGGATATCCCGGATGTAAAGATTCAAGGGCGCGAATGCCAGCGCGAGTCCCGCCACAAAGAGAATCTCCAGTGCCCAGATCACCGGCAGCCAGAACCAATTGAGGTTCACCCCGCGGCCGAATACAGCCACCGCCGCCAACAGCAGCGCAATCTGAATCAGCAGGTGCAGGCAGTTCGACAACACGCTGGCGATCGGGAAAACCTCCCGCGGAACGGGGACTTTCTTGATCAGCTGTGCATTTTCCTGTAACGAAATTGTGCCTGTGACCCAGGCCGTCGCGAAAAAATTGAACGGCACCAGCCCGCACAGGACCGTGAGAGGAAAGTAAGGGCCGGCGTTGCGCGTCGCAAAAATCTTAGTGAAAATGAAGGTCAGCACGCTCATCATGATTAATGGGTTGAGCAGCGACCACAACACTCCCAGCGACATGTTCCGGTAGCGGACCTTGAAGTCCTTTTCCACCAGGTTCCGAATTACGAAGAGATAATCCCCATTCCACACTGCGGTGAGTCCAAGTCCCTCATTATAGCGTCGCTGGGCGTCGGGGAACCCGGCCTCGCGGCTCGCGGTATCGAGAGCGCGGTCCTAATGCTCGCGTTGGAATTGGAACAAGGCTCGCCGTGACCCCGGGCCGGCGTCAAAAGAGTCTGGATAATAGCTGCCGGTGAGGTCGAAACAAACGAGCAGGGAGTCCTCGGAGACCTTATAGATCCCCTTCAGTTTCCCTCCGTAGGTTCCGGGCGGCGTCTCGTGGTGGAAGACGTCGACCCGGCCATGACCAGGGTCCAGCGTCAATTGATAAGGGTCCGCGTGACGCTGCTGGTCCAGCACGATGTTGTAGTGATCCCCGTCCACCACCCACTCCAGGTCGCCAGGCCGCGGCTCTCCGCTCTCCGTGGCGGAGACGAGCTTCCATGTGCCCTGCCATCTGGACTGGTCATCCGGCGAACCGCTAGTCAGCCGCCCGCCACATCCCGTCAGCAAAACGCACAGACAAGCAAGGCTGAATAATCGCATCCCCGCCTCCTGATCGCGACTTCGTCATTTCCGGGCCCAAACTTTAATCGGGCCGAGAGTCGCGTCAGCAGCCAGATTCAGCGATGCCGCGCTTGCGGATCCGCGTTAAGCGACGGCAGCGGCGGGCTCCAACACCGCCGCGCCGATCTTCGGATCGGTCATGCTGTCCCGGCCAGTCTCCACATGGCCCGCAAGCTGCCGCTGGAAGCTCGCATCCCCCTGGACTTGGATGGTGAGATCGTACCAGCCGAACGACTCCCAGAGCTGGCTGAAGTAGGTGAACGCGGCGCCTCGCTGAAGCCGGTGCGTCGTCGTCTTGCCCGAATAGCCGTCCGTGACGCTGACCGTCTCCGCGTTGGAGCTCTGATTGCGAATCACGAGACCAAAGCCTTCTGAGCCCCCCGCGTAAATGCCCTCAACCGCCAGGTCGGCGCTGCCCGGTAGAAAGCTGCCCGCAAACGTGCGCAGGAATCCATTGGGCCCATGCACGGCGAGGTCATAGGACGTGTTGCCACTGCCGCCGAAGCTGTCGGAGACATGGGCGCCGGCGCCAACCGTGTACGTCCATGGCCCGGTCTTACCATCCCCCGACCGCACCTGGAACACCGCCGCGGCCCTGCCCAAATTGCCGAAGTTTAGTTGTATGGTTCCGTGCGATGCGTTCGTCTGCCCATCAACGGAAAGCACGTACGGCGCCGCGCGCAGCGGTCGCGTGCCAGGCTCCTGCGCCGGCTGAGCCTGATCGAGCGGCGGCTCGGGAACGTAATCCGGATGGCGTTGATCGTCCGGCGGCGCGTAAGCGATCGTGCTGGGCAGCGGAACCGTCGCATTGTTCGGGGACGCGAAGTTAAAGGCGGAAGTGAGATCGCCCGTAACCGCCCGCCGCCACGGCGTTATGTTCGGCTCGATAATGCCGAAGCGCCGCTCGATGAAGCGAATCAGCGAGGTGTGGTCAAAAACTTCCGAGCACACCCAACCGCCCTTGCTCCACGGCGAGATCACCACCATCGGCACGCGCACGCCCAGGCCGTAAGGTCCGGCGGGATATTCCGCATTCCCGCCAAACAGCTCATTCGTCGTACGGACCGTCGAGATGCCTTCCGCACGCGACTGCGGCGGTGTCGCCGGCACCATGTGGTCGAAGAATCCGTCGTTCTCGTCGTACATCAGGAAGAAGACCGTCTTGCTCCAGACGTCCGGGTTCGCAGTCAGCGCGTCCAGCACCTGCGAGACATACCAGGCGCCGTAATTCGCAGGCCAGTTCGGATGCTCCGTGTAAGCTTCCGGCGCGACAACCCAAGAGACTTGCGGCAGCTTGTTGGCCAGCACGTCTTCGCGGAAAATGTCGAATAACGTGCCGCTCTTCGAGATGTTGGTTCCCGTCTTCGCGTACTCGGCCAAAGGCGTGCCGGCGGCCGCGTTCTGGTACTGGAAGAAGTACAACAGCGAGTTGTCGCCGTAGTTGCCGATGTAGGCGTCGCTCGTCCAGCCCCAGTAATCCGGAGCGTCCAGGCCGTCGCCCACGTCCTGATAAATCTTCCAGGAGACGCCCGCCTTCTGCAGCAGCTCCGGATAAGTCGACCAGCCGTATCCCGCTTCCGCGTTGTCGATCACCGGCCCGCCGCCGCTTCCGTCGTTGCCCACCCAACCCGTCCACATGTGGTAACGGTTAGGATCGGTCGGCCCCAGCAAGGAGCAGTGATAGGCGTCGCAAACCGTGAAAGCGTCCGCGAGCGCGTAGTGGAACGGGATGTCACTGCGTGTGAGATGCGCCATCGTGGTCGTGCCTTTGTTCGGCACCCACTGGTCGTATTGACCGTCGTTCCAGGCCGCGTGCGTGCTGGTCCAGTCATGCGCCAGGTCCTGCAAAAACTGCAGGCCGAGATTGGGCGCGCCGGGATGGAACGGCAGCACGTAACCATCCGGGTTGCTCGCATCCGGCTGATGCCACACGCTCTTGCCGGAACCGAGCTTCACCGCGCGCGGGTCGCCGAACCCGCGCACGCCGCGCAATGTACCGAAATAATGATCGAACGAACGATTCTCCTGCATCATGAAGACAATGTGTTCGACGTCCCGCAGCGTGCCGGTCCGTTGATTGGCCGGAATCGCAAGCGCGCGCTGGATGCTCGCGGGAAACGCGCCCGAAGCGGCGGCTGTCGTCAGAAGCTTAAGAAAAGTACGGCGGTCGGTGCTCATGTAGGAATCCCTCTTTGGATCGCCTGTGCGGCAATCGCTTCGCCAGCTTAATCCGCCGTTGTTGCAGCCGTATGATCGTCAGATTGCGATTGTGTGATTTGATAGTCTCGGAAGAATGATGCGGTCCGCCACGTTTTGCTTTCTTCTCGCCATCCCTGCCGCGGCGCTGGCGCAGACGCCCGCCGCTGAGGCGCCCCAGTATCCGCCCGGCCTGTACGCCGAGATTCAGACTTCCGCCGGAGTCATCACGGCCCGGTTATTCGAAAAGGAGACACCCGTTACCGTCCGCACGTTCGTCGGCCTCGCGCTCGGCAGGCAGCCCTGGCTGGACCCCAAAACCAGGAAGGCTGTCACCCGGCCCTTGTACCAGAATCTGATCTTCCACCGCGTCATCCCCGACTTCATGATCCAGACCGGCGACCCCACCGAAACCGGCGCGCACAGTTGTGGATTCACCATCCCTGACGAATTCGTCGACACCCTCAAATTTGACCGCCCCGGCCGGCTCGCCATGGCCAACGCCGGTCCCCACACAGCCGACTGCCAGTTCTTCATCACCGAGGAGAAATACCCCGCTGGAAACGGCAAATACGCCATCTTTGGCCAGGTAGTGAACGGCCAGCCCCTGGTGGCCAAGATTTCCCATGTCATTCGCGACGATCGCGACCGCCCACGAGTGCCCACCAAGCTGATCACGATCACCATCCTCCGGATCCCCGGCGTTCCTGCACCGGCTGAGTGACGCCGCACATCACATCATCATGATCAAAACGCGTCTGACCGAACGATTCGGCATCCAGCACCCCATCATCTGCGCGCCTATGGCCCTGGTTACTGGCGGGGCGCTCACAGCCGCGGTCTCTCGCGCCGGTGGACTCGGCATCCTGGGTGGCGGCTACGCCGGGGTGCTCGGCGGCGAGCCTGACTTCGAAGCCGAACTGGCGCAAGCAAAGTCCGGCAAGTTTGGCGTCGGATTCATCACCTGGGCGCTCGAGCGCGCGCCGAACATGCTGGCCAAAGCGCTGCGATATTCACCCCAATGCGTTTTCCTTTCGTTCGGCGACCCGCGGCCGTTCGCGCGCGAGATTCGCGACGCGGGCGCCGCGCTGATCTGCCAGGTCCAGCTCTTGTCTCAAATCGATGTGGCGCTCGAAGCCGGCGCCGCGGCAGTGGTTGCCCAGGGAGCCGAAGCCGGAGGCCACGGAGCCTCACGCGCGACGTTTCCATTTGTCCCCGAAGCCGCCGACTACCTGAAGCGCCATTCCCCGGAAACCCTGCTGCTCGCGGCCGGCGGCATCGCCGACGGACGAGGATTGGCCGCGGCCCTGATGCTCGGCGCCGACGGAGTCGTTGTCGGGTCCCGTTTCTGGGCGTCCGCCGAAGCGCTAACCCCGAAGTGCCACACCGACATGGCCATCAGCATGACCGGTGACTGCACCGTAAGAACCTCCGCCTACGATGCACTCCGCGGAGTTCCCTGGCCGCGCGAATTCTCCTTCCGCATGCTAAAAAACAAGGTCACCGACGAATGGGCCAGGCGCGAAGACGAAGCCCACCAGTCTTATGGCGCCCTTTCTGAAAAATACGCGCAGGCCCGCGTCGAAAACGATCTCGACACCCTGTGCGTCGTAGTCGGAGAAGCCGTCGGCCTGCTGACCAGCCGCCCCAGCGCGCAGGAGATCGTCACGTCGATGGTGACCGAAGCCGAAGGGCTCCTCCAGAAAGCCGCCGCGCTTGACTTCACTTGAGTAGCGCCCCTTCCCGTTCCCCCCAATTGCGCATATACTGGATACCAATTGGAGGTCGAGATGCGTCTTCGAAATCTCACCCTTTGGGCAGCGGCCGCCGTTCTTCCAACGCTCCTCCCCGCCCAAGCCATCAATGCCAAACCGGCCCGAACCGCGACAACCCAGGCCTGGACGCCGCCCCGCGCCGCCGACGGCCATCCGGATTTTCAAGGAGTCTGGTCCTTCAACAGCGCGACGCCGCTCGAACGGCCCAAGATTCTCGGGGACCGCAAATACCTGACCCCCGAGGAAGTAACCGCGCTCAAGGCCAAAGCCTCCCAGCTCTTCGATAACGGCAACTCCGACGCCGCATTCGGCGACAGCGTCTATGAAAACGTGCTGGCCAATGTCAAAGGAACCAAGTCGGGCTTCAAGAGCGTCGACGGCGGAACCGGCGACTACAGCTCCATCTGGATCGCCGCCCGCGAGTTCGACAATCGCACTTCGCTGATCACCGACCCCTCCAACGGCCGCCTCCCGCCGATCACGCCGCAAGCAGCCGAGAAGGAGAAGGCCATGGCCGCCACCCGCCGCCATCCTCCCTACGGCCCTGAGGACCGGTCCTTGAGCGAACGCTGCATCACCTACGGCTCGCCACAGCTCGTCGCCGGTTACCAGAGCTTCCGCCAGATTGTGCAATCGCCGAATGCCGTCGTCATCGAAACGGAAATGATCCACGACGCCCGCGTCATTCCTCTGAACGCCGGCCCGCATGTGCCGTCCCAGATTCAATCCTGGATGGGCGACCCGCACGGCCATTGGGAAGGCGACACCCTGGTAGTCGATTCCACCAACTTCAAGCCCGGCGCATTCCGCGGCATCTCCACCACGCAACTGCACGTCGTCGAGCGCTACACGCGCACCGGTCCGGACACCCTCCAGTGGCAAGTCACCATCGACGATCCCGGCGCCTGGACCCAGCCCTGGACCGCGGTGATCCCGCTCAAGTCCTCCGATAGGCCAGTCTTCGAGTACGCCTGCCACGAAGGCAACTACGGCTTGGCCGGCATTCTCGCCGGCGCCCGCAAAGAAGAAGCCGAAGCCGCGGCAGAGGCGAAACGGCCGAACTAGGTAGACACAAATCGATACCAGCCGTTGGGCGCCGCGGTCACTCGCCTTGGCGTATCCCATCTCTCCACTTCTCAACAACCTCCCGCACTCCCCACTTCCGATATCTCCACGGCCGTGCTATCCCGTTGACCGAGGTACTTAACATGTCCGCACCAACCAACTCCGACCCCATCTTCCGCTGGCTCGAACGCCACGAAGCTCAAGCCACCGAGCGCGCCGCAATCAACCGCGAAAACTCGATGCACTCCACCGGACCGCGCACTCCCGTCGGCAAACGCCGCTCTTCCCTCAACGCCATCACCCACGGCCTCACCGCCGCCTTCCCCGTCCTCGCCTCCGAAGACCCCGCCGCCTACCAGCGCCACCTCCAGCAATTCCGCGACGAATACCAACCCGCCACTCCCACCGAGACCCAACTCGTCACCGAACTCGCCGACACCGCCTGGCGCCTCAATCGTATCCCCAAACTCGAGGCCGGCCTCCTCGACCGCGCCGCCAACCCATCCACCCCACAAGAAGCCATCGACTTCGACATCGTCGACGCCCACCGCACCCTCGCCACGCTCGGCCTGCACGGCCAACGCCTCTCCCGCCAGTTCCAAAAGACGCTAACCACGCTCCGTGAACTCCAGTCCGAGCGCCGCCAAAAGGAACAACGCGACCTCGCCCGCGCCGCCGCCGTTTTCGAAATGCACAAACACAAAGGACTTCCCTACGACCCCGCCCAGGATGGCTTCGTTTTTTCAAACGACCAACTCGCCGCCCACGCCCAGCACCTGGCCCGTCTGAACGAGTCCCGCCACTTCGAACATGTCCTCTTCCATATGCGCCCCATGGCGGCCAGCGCTTCCTGAACGCCACAACGCCCTCCAGCCAATTGCTCCACGCTTCCCGACGTGCTTCAATATGACTAGACTCCTTTCCGGTCGCTGGAGGAAAATCCGACTTGAATCCTGCAATACTCGCCCTGGAGGACGGGACGGTCTTCGAGGGCTCCAGTTTTGGTGCGCCAAGAGACAGCCTGGGTGAGGTCGTCTTCAACACCTCCATCACTGGCTACCAGGAAATTTTCACCGATCCTTCTTACGCCGGCCAGATCGTCGTCCTCACGAATCCGGAAATCGGCAACTATGGCGCCAACGGCTACGATCAGGAGTCGCAGCGTCCGTACATCGAAGGTCTGGTCGTCCGCGAGTTGGCGTCGCTAGCCAGCAACTGGCGCTCGGAAGAATCCGCCGGCCAATTCCTGGAACAGAACCGCATTCCGGTCGCGGCCGAAATCGACACTCGCTCGCTCGTCCGGCATCTGCGCACCCGCGGCGTGATGCGCGGCATTCTGTCGGTCGGCGGCGGCGATGCAAAATCACTCATCGAACGCGCTCGCCGGGCGCCCTCCATGGCAGGGCTCGATCTGGCCACGCGCGTCACCACTCCGTCCAGTTACAAATGGGATAAACCGGTGGAGCGTTGCTCGCCCTCGGACCAAATCGAGCCGCAAGCCGAACCTCACTGCAACGTCGTCGCCTACGACTTCGGCATCAAGCGCAACATCCTGCGGCGGCTGGTGCACGTTGGCGCGCGCGTCACCGTGGTTCCCGCGCTCACTCCCGCCGAAGACGTGCTCGCCCTCAATCCCGACGGCATCTTTCTCTCCAACGGCCCCGGCGATCCCGAACCGCTGCAGTTCCAGGCGCAGCAAGTCCGAAAGCTGATCGGCAAGAAACCCGTCTTCGGCATCTGCCTCGGCCACCAGATTCTCGGCCTCGCGCTGGGCGGCAAGACCTACAAACTCAAGTTCGGCCACCGCGGCGCAAACCACCCGGTTCTGAACAAGGTCACCCAGAGAGTTGAGATCACCTCGCACAACCACGGCTTCGCGGTCGACCCCGATTCGCTGAACGACAGCGAAGTCGAACTCACGCACATCAATCTGAACGACCAGACGCTCGAAGGCTTTCGCCATCGCGGCGAGCCGGTCTTCTGCGTCCAGTATCATCCCGAGGCCGCGCCCGGCCCGCACGATTCCTACTACCTGTTTGACGACTTCATGAAACTGATCAGGGAGTTCAAGAAGAAGTAGCCGATGCCGCGCCGCAACGACATCCACCGCATCCTCATCGTGGGCTCCGGCCCCATCGTTATCGGCCAAGCCTGCGAATTCGATTACTCCGGCGCGCAAGCCTGCAAAGCGCTCCGGTCCGACGGTTATGAAGTGGTGCTGATCAACTCCAACCCGGCGACCATCATGACCGATCCCAACCTGGCCGACCGCACCTACGTCGAACCGCTCAGCGTCGCGTTCGCCGAAGAGGTCATCCGCAAGGAGCGCCCCGACGCGCTTCTGTCCACCGTCGGCGGCCAGACCGGTCTCAATCTCTCGGTGGATTTGGCCGAAGCCGGCGTGCTCGACAAGTACGGCGTCGAGTTGATCGGCGCCAAGATCGAATCCATCAAGAAGGCCGAGGATCGCCTGCTGTTCAAGGATGCGATGCGCAAGATCGGCCTCGAAACGCCGCAGTCGCAACTGGTGAACAACGTCGAAGACGGTTTGGGGTTCGCCAAGCGCATCGGCTACCCCGTGATTCTGCGGCCCAGCTTCACGCTCGGAGGCTCCGGCGGCGGCATCGCGTACAACCGCGAGGATCTCTCCAATATCCTGGAGCGCGGCCTCGATCTGTCGCCGGTCCACGAAGTCCTGATCGAAGAAAGCGTCCTGGGCTGGAAGGAATTCGAGCTGGAAGTGATGCGCGATCTGGCCGACAACGCGATCATCGTCTGCTCCATCGAGAACTTCGATCCAATGGGCGTGCATACAGGCGACTCCATCACGGTCGCACCGGCCCAAACGCTGACCGATCGCGAGTACCAGATGATGCGCGACGGATCGCTGCGCTGCCTGCGCGAGATCGGCGTCGACACGGGCGGCTCCAACGTCCAGTTCGCCATTAACCCCGCTGACGGGCGAATGGTCATCGTGGAGATGAACCCGCGCGTTTCTCGCAGCTCCGCTCTAGCGTCCAAAGCCACCGGATTCCCCATCGCCAAGATCGCGGCCAAGCTTGCTGTCGGCTACCGGCTGGACGAAATCAACAACGACATTACGCGCAAGACGCCTGCCTGCTTCGAGCCGACCATCGATTACGTCGTGGTGAAGATTCCGCGCTGGCAGTTCGAGAAATTCCCCGGCGCCGAGCCGGTGCTCGGTACCCAGATGAAATCGGTCGGCGAGGTGATGGCCATCGGCCGCACGTTCAAGCAAGCGCTCGCCAAGGGCTTGCGCAGCCTCGAAACCGGCAAGTCCGTTACCGCCGAGCGCTTCGACCCCGACCTCATCCGCCAGCGGCTGACGACGCCTAATCCCGAGCGCCTGGGCTACATCCGCTTCGCTTTGGACCAGGGCTGGACCGTCGAACAGATTCACGAGATCACCGCGATCGATCCCTGGTTCTTGCGTCAGCTCCGGGAAATGTCGGACTTCGAAGCCGCGCTGTCCAACGAAACTCTGACCGGCATCACGCCGGAGCGTCTGCGAAAGGCCAAGCGTGACGGTGTCTCCGATACGCGACTCGGCCGCTTGTTGCGCGTCGATGCCGCAGCCGTGCGCGCCCGCCGCAAGGACCTGGGCATTCGTGCGGTCTTTAACCGCGTGGACACCTGCGCCGCCGAATTCGAAAGCTTCACGCCGTATCTCTATTCAAGCTACGAATCGGAGAACGAGGCCGCGCCCGTCAATCGCAAGAAAGTCATGATTCTCGGCAGCGGCCCGAATCGAATTGGCCAAGGCATCGAGTTCGACTACTGCTGCTGCCACGCCTCATTCGCGTTGCAGGAGTTCGACCATGAATCGATCATGGTCAACTGCAATCCGGAGACAGTCTCCACCGACTACGATACGAGCGACCGTCTTTACTTCGAGCCGCTGACGCTCGAAGAGGTTTTGAATATTTATGATGTCGAGCGGCCCGACGGCGTCATCGTGCAGTTCGGCGGGCAGACTCCGCTGAACCTTGCTCTCCCCTTGAAAGCTGCCGGCGTGCCGATCATCGGTACCGACCCCTCCGACATCGATCTCGCTGAAGACCGCAAGCTGTTCGGCAAGCTGCTGGACGAACTGAGCATTCCTTCGCCCGCTAACGGCACGGCAACGAGCGCCGAAGAAGCCTGCGCTGTCGCCCGCCGCATTGGCTATCCGGTGCTGGTGCGTCCCAGCTACGTGCTGGGCGGACGCGCCATGGTCATCGCTTACGACGAAGAAATGGTCCGCCGCTACATGCAGGAAGCGGTGGTTTTTTCGCAAGAACGGCCCGTGCTGATCGACCGGTTCCTGGAAGATGCGACGGAGGTGGATGTCGACGCGCTGGCCGATCAGGACGGCGGCGTGCTCATCGCCGGCATCATGGAGCACATCGAGGAAGCGGGCGTGCACTCGGGCGACAGCTCCTGCGTGCTTCCCCCACAGGGTCTCTCGGAGTCGGTGCTGAAGGCGATTCAGGAATACACGACCAAACTGGCGCAGGCGCTGCGTGTCATCGGATTGATGAACGTGCAGTACGCGATCAAAGACGGCGTCGTGTACGTGCTGGAGGTGAACCCGCGCGCGTCGCGCACCGTGCCCTACGTCAGCAAAGCCACCGGCGTGCCGCTGCCTAAGATCGCAGTCGGGCTGATGCTCGGCCGCAAGCTCGCTGACTTCGCGTACTTGACCAGCGGTCAGACATCAGGAGTGCTGCCGGTTCCGCAGTGCTTCGTCAAATCGCCCGTGTTCCCATTCGGAAAATTCCCGGGCGTCGATCCGGCGCTGGGACCCGAGATGCGTTCCACCGGTGAAGTGATGGGCGTGGGCGAGAATTTCGGCGAGGCATTCAGCAAAGCGCAATTAAGCGCGGGCACGCCGATCCCGGACTCCGGCACGGTATTCATCAGCGTGAACGATCGCGACAAACCGGCCGTCGTCGAAGTCGCCAAGAAGTTTGCCGAATACGGGTTTCAACTCGCCGCCACGCGCGGCACCGCTGCGGTCTTGAAAGCAGCGGGGCTTGACGTCAAGACCGTCTTCAAAGTGAACGAGGGCCGGCCCAACGCGGTGGACCTCATGAAAGCCGGCTCGATGAAGCTGGTGATCTACACGACTACCGGCGGCCACACCTTCAAAGACGAGCGCGACATTCGCCGCACCGCGGTGTCGTACCGCATTCCGTGCATCACCACGCTGAGCGGCGCGCGGGCGGCGGCGCAGGCCGTCATCTCGCGCAAGCGCGATCCGGTTCGCGTCTGGAGCTTGCAAGAGATTCACCGCGCGCGGCCGCTCGATACGTCCAGCACAACCGCGCCGGCCGCCTTGCCCGCCGGCACCACGTACAAGTTGGCGATTCCGCGCCCGTCGTGAATGTTCCGCTCGGCGCCCGGCGCTAGATAGACGTTGTGCATGCCGTAGAGTTCGAACGGCACGTCGGCGAAACCTGCGTCAAATTGATCCGTGTTCATGCCGGTAATCAGCAGCGTCTTGCCCGGGTGCTCGCGATTATATGCGACGATGCTGGTCACCAGATCGCCCGAAGTGCGGCTGCGCGTGTAGTGCCACGCCTCGACGTCCCAGGCGGCGGGCAGCGAGACGGCAAGATACAACGCCGCGATCACCGCGCCGATGCGGGGCCGCGCGGCGATCGCACCGGCCAGCAGGATCGCGAGTCCCATCGCCGGGCCCGTGAGCACGTAATCCTCGATGTGCTCCGGTAGCGCGATCACCGGAACGAGCAGCAGCACGAACCAACCCAGGCCGAAGATTCCCGCGCGCCCGCCGGCGATGATCGCAACCGTCGCGGCAGCAGCCATCAGCAGCGTTCCGGCCGGAGTCACCCAGGCGGGCCACAACCAATGGAAGTGCGTGAGGCGCTCGGGGCCGAGCACCATCTGGACGTACGTGCCGAGTGTGTGAACGATGCGCGAATCAATCTGAATCGCGTAGGGCCCGGCTTTCGCAGTGGGCGCAACCAGGAAATGCAGGAGCGTGTACGCAGCCGAGATCGCGAACAGCGGCACTGTTCGGCGAAGTTTGGCGCGGTCATACAGCCAGGCATACAAGAGCGCGATGGCGGGATACATGACGGCGGTTTCGAGCGACCCGAGTCCCAGCGCGAACACCACGATCTGCCATCCATACCGGCCTTCGAGGAACAATAGCAGCGCCAGCAGCACGAAGACGAGATACTGCGTCTCGTTGTAGATCGAAGTCCAGCATAGCGCCGGCGCCACGCAGGCGTTCGCAAGCCACAAAATAGGCGCGGCGCCGGACGCCAGTCCCGATCCCGTGAGCCGTCGCGTCAACGCGGCAAGCAGGAATGTGTCGGCGATCGCCGTGGCGAAAACAACAATGCGGAAGGGCAGCGGGTTCACGCCAAACAACGAATGCAAGCCGTAGAAGAACAGATTCTCGCTCCACGGCCGGATGTTGCCGTGCGCCTTGGGGGCGAACAGGATCGCGAGAAAATCCACGAAGCCCTTGGCTGGTCCCAGGTGCAGCCAACCGAAATCGTCCTGATAGAACCAGGTATTCAGACCGCGCCAATAAAAGATCAACAAAAAGACAGACGCGATGAGCGCGGGCCCGCACTTCTTGACCCAACCGGAGGGAGCGGTCGCGGGCAGCGCCATCGGCTAATATTGTTGCGCTTTCCACGACCCACGCGGCGGACCGGGAAGGCCGTGCCTACGCCGCGGCGGCGAATGCCAACTGGACTTCGGTGCCAGTGTTGGAGTGGAGCTCTACGGTGGCCCCCAGTTGTTCGGCGAGCGAGCGCACCAGCCTCAGCCCGAGCGATTTCGTATTGGTCCAGTCCACATCCGCTTTCAAGCCCACGCCATTGTCCGCCACCACCAACTGAGCGGTGCCGTCGGAGCTCTGGCGCAGAGAAATCCGGACCTCTCCTTCACGGCCGTCCGGGAAAGCGTACTTGAGCGAGTTGGAAATCAGCTCGTTGATGATCAGGCCGCACGGCACGGCGGCTTCCAGGCCCAGGTACAGCTTGTCCAGGTTCGTTCGAAGATGAATCCGTTCGGCGCTGACTCCGTAGGATTGGAACAGATGAGCGGCGAGCTGCCGGATGTAAGCAGGGAAATCGATCTGGGAAAGGCTCTGCGATTGATACAGGCTTTCGTGGAGCAGCGCCATGGAATGTACCCGGTCCTGGCTTTCCTGGAACATTTTCCGCAGCTCGTGATTTGTCACGGTGCGCGACTGGAGCCCCAGCAGGCTGGACACCACCTGCAAATTGTTCTTCACCCGGTGGTGGATTTCCTTGAGCAGGGCTTCCTTTTCGCGAAGTGAATTTTTGAGAATCTCCTCGGCCAACACGCGCTCGGTGGCATCCCGCACGATGGCGGTGAACATGGTGGTGCCGTTCACCTCCACTTTGGAAATGGAGGCCTCGGCAGGAAACTCGCGGCCGTCTTTGCGGCGAGCCCGGATCTCCTGGCGTTCACCCATGCGGCGGGCATTCACTGGGGAGGCGGCGAAACTCGTGATATGCCGGCGATGTGCCTCCAGCAGCCGCTCCGGCAGAAGAAGATCGAGCGGCTGACCCATGACGGCGTCAGCCGGATAACCGAACATCCGTTCGGCGCCTTGATTAAACAGAATGATCCGTTGTTCTTGGTCGACCGAGATAATGGCATCATCGGCCAGGTCCAAGATCTTTGCCAGCGACTCGGATGAGATAGGGAGCATGGATGCGTCAAGCCGTTGCGCTGACGACCCGGCGTCCGGCGGTCCGCCGGATGAGCCACCCTGTTTCATGACGATCCTCCCAACGGGATGCGGTGAGCATTCACACGGCGGCGCACCGAGCCTCTAGAGGGCCGATTCTTGCGCGTCGCTCACTCCCGAGCGCAGGCGGCGCCGCGTTCCGAGAGCGCTTCCCCTGTCAACGCCGGCTCCAGTTTCCCCGGAGTCCGGCAGTTCGCCTAATTATAATGCACGTGTCTAGGGGGTCGCTGCCACTCGTAAAAATGCCAGTATGGAAGACAACTCGGTATCGTCGTAAGAGCCGATGACCGAGGAATGCCGCCAAGCGCTTCCCGAAGTGACTTTCAGGGCCGCCGGCGCAACGGTGCGAAGAACCGGCGGGACCGAGGTGAGGTCGTAGAACAGTGCGTGCGACTTGCCCTGGCTGACGACCAGCGCGGGCATGGACTCGCCATCCAATGTGACGGTGCTGACATCGGGAGTCGCCAACGCGCGCAACACGGCGGCGGTGGGGGGAACCTTATTGATGGGAGTTGCCACCGGGATTCCCATGCCGCTGACCTCATGACAGGTGGAACAACGGGCGAAGCCGCGGACAGCGTCATAGAAAAGATCACGGCCGCGAGCGGCTTCGGGTGAAAGCTCCGGTTCGGGTGGACCAGCTACGGATCCAGGCGCGGCAGGCCCGGGATTGACTGAGGGATTCGCGATGCCATTCAAGCTGGCGATGTAGGCGACCACGGCCGCGAGATCCGGGCGCGATAGCGTGTTGCCGAAGGCCGGCATTGCCGTGCCTGGGACACCGCGCGTCACTGTGTTCGAGATGTAACTCTGATCGAAACCGCGGCCGGCCAGCCGGGGCGCGCCGCCGGAAGTTCCTTTCGATCCGTGACAGTAACCCGTGGCGCACGACCTCTGGAAGACCTGCTCGCCCTGCTTCAGAACCTGGGCCAGTTCTTGTGACCAGCCAAGTGCCTTGACGGCCAGCAATAAGGCAAGCAGCCGCATCATTTCGATTCCTCGGGCAGCGAGAAGACGACCAAAGCAGAACCGCCGCGGAATGTTTGATCGGGGAACAAGGATGAAACAAATGATCCGCCGACGGACTGCTGCCAACCGGTCGGCGTCGCGATGTATTCGCGCCCGTTCACCGCGTAGGCGACGGGTCCGCCGCGGTTGCCCGCGCCGGTTTGATAGCTCCACAGCTTCTCGCCGGTCCGCGCATTCAAAGCGAAGAAATGGCCCTCGGGATCGCCGGTGAACACAAGGTCGCTGGCGGTGGTTAGCACGGAAGCCAGCAGAACATATTTGTAGGGCATGCTCCAGACGCGCTGGCGCGTGATGGGATCCCAGGCGTCCAGGTGGCTGAAGTCGCTGCGGTTCGGCGGCAGCTTCACCGCGAACCGGCCGTTGGCGTAGAAGCGGCCTTCCTGTGGCTCGGTGCGTTCGGAGCTAAGGTCGTTGCAAAGCTCGACGGTGGGGATGTAAATGTAGCCGGTGCGCGGCGAGTAGGCCATGGAGTTCCAGCCCTTGGCGCCCAGGGCGCTGCTGGGGCAGACGTAGGTGAGCTTTCCGGGCTCCGGCTCGCGGCGGCCTATGAGCTTGCCGTCTTCGGTGATTCCGGAGACCCAGTTGAACAACTCGGGAACTTTGAAGGCCCCCAGGTATTCACCGGTGACGCGATCGAGCACGAACATCAGGCCGCCCTTGTTGATGTGGACCAGCAGCTTGCGCATTTGCCCATGAATTTCGCGATCGATCAGGACCACTTCGTGAGCAGCGTCGAAATCCCAGACATCGTCGGGGACTTCCTGGTAATACCAGCGCATCTTGCCGGTGTCGGCGTCGAGCGCGACGATGCTGGAGGTGTAGAGATTCGCGGCCTTGCCTTTGGCGCCGGCGGGCAGGCGGTCGTTGTCGTTGAAGTCGCCGCCGGCATTGCCGGTGCCCCAATAAACAAGGTTGAGCTGCGGATCGTAGGAGCCGGTCATCCAAGGCGCGCCGCCGCCGAACTTCCAGCTATCGCCTTTCCAGGTTTCGTGACCTTTTTCGCCGGGACCAGGGATGACGTACCAGCGCCAGGCGAGGCGGCCGGTCTTGACGTAGAACGCAGTGAGATAGCCGCGATGCGCGGCGTCGCCGCCCGTGCCACCGACGATGACCTTGTCCTTCACCACGAGGGGCGCGGCGGTGATGTCGCAACCGCATTGGCGCGGATCGTCGACGCTGACTTTCCAGACTTCTTCGCCGGTCTTCTGATCCAAAGCGACGACGTAATTGTCGGTGGTGCCAAACAGGACCTTGCCATCGCTCACGGCGACGCCTCGGTTCTGCACGAAGGTCATGCCTCCGGGGCGGCCGGAGCGCGGCGTCGGATATTTGTAATGCCAGATCAAGTTGCCAGTGGCGGCGTCGAGCGCGAAGACCTGAATGTGCGGCGTGATGATGTACATGACGCCGTCGAGAACGATGGGCGTGGCGAGCAGGCCCTCGCCGTAGTCGCCGGTCTGGAAGATCCAGGCGGGCTTCAGCCGGCTGACGTTCGCGGTGTTGATTTGATCGAGAGCGCTATAGCGCCAGGAGAGATCAGTGCCGCCGTAGCTCGGCCAATTCGCCCCGGTGGCGCCGTTGGTTGCATCTTGGGCGTACGCGGCCGCGGCGATGAGCGACGTGGCGAAACAAAGGGACAGAAACCGCATCGAGACCCATGATAGTAAACCGAGGCGGGGAGTGGGCCGGTTTGAGGCCGGGGCATTTCGAGGTGGTGGCGACGACACGCTCATGTGCCTTCCGTGGACGGCGTTTCACGGGAGGAACGCGGCTTGGGGCTTGATCGAGACTGCCGAACGCAAGCCGACTTGCTGGTCCTAATCCAAGCTTCCTCGAACGACGTATGAAGATGGTCGCGCACGAGATTCGATGCCGCCATCCGACGAGCGTTTGGCAAAGGTTGCGGCTACGCAGACGCGTCGACCTGCCTACCGCGCTCTCAGAAACGCGATCAATGCTTGTCGGTCGTCAGGTGCGAGCTTCAACCCGAATTCATGGCCTTTGATTGGGCCTGGGCCGAGATGGAACCCCTTCGATACATGATCGACGTTTAACCGCGTCGGATCGAGCCATTCCTCCAGCGAGCCCGCCTGGCCACTATGGCTGAAGGCGGTCGACGCGTATTGGCCGGGTAGGTTCCTTTTTTAGACCCGACAACATGCGTCTGGGCGCGCCGCTCGGTATTTCTTGATCGAGCGCAGATCCTGCCAAGAACGGGGCCGATGGCGTTCCTAGTGAGCTTTCGCTGCTGCTCGGCGCCTCCAACGTTGTACCAGCCCCGCCGCGGCGATCGCCAGAATGACGAGGGTCAACGAGCTTGGTTCCGGCGTTGCAGTTTCCACGGGCGGCGTGAGCGGGAACTCGATCCCGGCATCCGACAGGATGGTCGCGCCAGTGATCGGATTCCCGAGTGCGTCGGTAATGGTCGCGCCGGTGAGGGTGGAAGTGTCGGTGAAACCCGCGGAGGCCGATCCATTCAGACCGAGCGAAGCATCGGTCACCGTGAATCCCGCCGAGACTTCGTTGTTGAATGTGATGGTGAATGGGACATCGAACTGGAATGGGATCAGACTGCCGAGCCCCGCGTACACCCCCGATGTGGTCACATCGCCTGTGCCTTGGGACTCTCCATTTGCCGATGCGAGGATGCTCAAAAATGCACTCGCCGTACCGCCCAACTCCGCCGCGGGGCGACTGCCGCTTCCGCTAATGGTCCAGGCAAGGTCCAGGTAAGCGGTTCCGGTTCCCCCGGTAATCGTCCATTCCTCAACATCCGTTCCAGTTACGGCGGCGCCGTAGCCTTCGCCCGGCGATGCGCTGTTGGCTTCACCCGAGACGCTGGCCGAAGCGCCGGCACGAAAAACACCGTAGTTCTCAGCGCCGATAGCGTTCATAAAGGCATCGAAATCGACACCTGGTTCGGTCTGATGCCTTACGACCCCCACCCCAATGCCGGTGGCTCCGGGAATGACGTCGCCCCCGGAAGCGGCGGGCGTTCCGGTAAGGCAACTGCCATCTACGCACGCCACCGCACCCAGGGTCAGAGTCGAGGCTCTGGCGGGGGCCGCTCCCAGGAACAGGACAAATGCTCCTACAACGAACATGATCGGGCGATGTTTGGTACTCATGGTTTGATTGCTCCAGTTCGGCGTCATCGCCACGCTACTCAGCGCGCGGCAATGACCGCGCGTTTTTCAACACAAACCGCCAGTGCAGAAGTTGTTCTTCTGCGAACCCCCTGAAAGGTCATTTAAAGAGAATTCGCCGTTATTCACCACAATGTTGCTCGCAAACACGGACAACACCCCTTGGATTCCAAGGACCCCGTTGCCATCGGCGACATTATGAATCAAGCTCGAGCGTATAACGGAAAATCCAAACTCGGAATTCCCACTGGATACCGAGTCCGATACAGCGGCATCCGCAAGATCGAATCCATTCTCATGATTTGAATTGGCCGAAGCCCGTGCGATCACAAATCCTGACAGAGACGATTCGAATCCACCTATACTGCAAGCCCTGATTGCTGCGTTCGCAAAACTCATGGAGCTGGCAAGACCGCACGTGGCGAGTACGAAGCCAGTGCCATTACGGGTTGCGTGGAGATCGGTAATCTGGCCCGTGCCAGTTGAGAAGACCCCAATTGAAAAATTGCGGATTGTGCCATTTCTCAGGCTGAAGTTCTGGGCCGCGGTGGCAATACCAAATCCGGTGCTGAGTGACGTGCCGGTTGCGGTGATGGAAAATCCATTCAGGTCCAGAGTGACGTCCGGGGAATGAACATCGATACCATCCACACCGGCAGGGACAATCAGGTTTCCCGAAAGCTTATAACTTCCGGCCGCCGCGATGAAATAGGGGAATCCGCCGGCCGCCATCACGGTCGACTGATTGATCAATACGACACCGTCCACGGCAAGAGCGGAAAACGGGGCGATCGTCATTGCAAGCAGTGCCAAAACGTATTTCTTCATATTTGTTTTCTCCTTATCTGTCCGCGCCGCTTGATCCACAGCAGGCCGGCTGCCGCAATGCCCATCAACCACACGGACGAAGGCTCCGGCACAGCGGCGGGTCCGCTGTAGCCGGTGATGGAACCCTGGAAATCGGCGACGCCGTCGTCCTCCAATAAATCCAGCGGACGCGGCTGGTCCAGCCCGGCGGCGGGAATATTCTGGTCGTTGAAAGACGCCTCGGGAATCTGGAAGTTGGCGTCCAGTTGATTGCCTGCATTGCAACCGCTGCCGCTGGTCAGACACCCAAGCAAAGTAAACTCGTCCATTCCCGCGGTCTGCGTGATGGACAACGCGATGGAGTCGAACGCCGATTCGGAAACCGGAACCGCGGCGTCTGTGAAGGTCAGGCTCGATCCGGTGAGATCGTAGAGCCCGGGGGCGGCGATCGACCCGGAGAAGATCAGCGTTACCGCATAGGCCTCGGAATCCTGGATATCGTTGAGCGCTGGATTATTGGACGCAGGGCCGGTGCCGTCGATTGTCGACTGGGTGATGCTTCCACTGAAGGAGATGGTTCCGGCGAATGCCGTCGCTCCAAGAGCACAAATGAACCAAGCTCCAATAAAACACACGCGCGCGGTTGTCATCCCACTTCCTCCGATTCGCCAGCACTTGACATACGGAAACCAGGCGCGAATTTAGCAGCCTCGGGAAGAAAACTTTAAAAGCGGGTATCCTCATTAAAAGCCCATGGCAGATTCCGTGACGAGCCTTCTGGTCCGGCTCCGGGAGGGGGACCGGTCAGCGCTTAATCCGCTGATTTCCCTGGTCTACCCGGAACTCCACAAAATCGCTGCAGGATACTTGCGGGAGGAGGCGCCATCCCACATCATGCAGCCCACGGTACTGGTACACGAAGCCTACTTGCGCCTGGTTCGCGGCGCTCCGGGCGAGTACCAGAACCGCGCTCACTTCTTCGGTGTCGCCGCCAGTCTGATGCGCCAGATTCTGGTGGATCACGCGCGTTCGCGTAGCGCCGCAAAACGGGGAGGGGACGTCTTGACGCTCGCTCTGGACGAATCTCTCGATTCGGCCATTAGGAAACCGCCCGAGATTATTGCCATTGACGATGCGCTGCGATCGCTGGCCGCAAGGGACGAACGTAAAGCCCGCCTGGTGGAACTGCGGTTCTTCGGCGGTCTTACCGCGGAGGAGATTTCGGAGTTCCAATCCATGTCCGTGCACCGCGTCCGGCACGAAATCAGGCTCGCGCTGGCCTGGTTGCACCGCGAGGTGTCATAAGTGCATCCCGAGGTGGTGCGGCTTTTTGAGGCCGCTGTTATTCTTCCGGAAAGCGAGAGGCAGGCTTTTGTCGAGGGCCAGACCAGCGACGCAGAGGTTCGCCGCGAGGTGCTTTCTTTGATTGCTCACGACGCTCACGGCGAATCGTTCTTCAAGAATGCCGTGCTGGCGGAGGCGTCTTCGCTTCGCTCCTCGTTGGACCTGGTTCCCGGGTCGGCCATCGGCGCCTACCGCATCGTTTCTCTTTTGGGACGCGGAGGAATGGGCGCGGTCTACCTGGCCGAGCGTGCCGACCGGTTGTTTGAACAGCGCGCCGCCATCAAAGTGATTCAGCCAACCGGGCCCGCCGGCTTTCTGCTGGAACGCTTCGAACAGGAGCGGCGGATTCTGGCCAACCTCAACCATCCGAATATCGCCACGCTGTTTGATGGCGGCCAATGTCCGGACGGGTCTCCCTACCTGGTCATGGAGTATGTAAATGGAACAACGATCGACGCATTCTGCGATCGGCCGGGGGTTTCCACCGAAGACCGGCTCAGATTGTTTCTCAAGGTCTGTGCCGCCACCCAATACGCTCATCAGAGCCTGATTGTTCATCGCGATTTGAAGCCCGCCAATATTCTCGTAAACGCCGAAGGCGAGCCCAAGCTGCTGGACTTCGGAATCGCCAAGGTGTTGGATCCCGCGGGTATCGAATCCGCGCGGACTTCAACGCGCGTCATGACGCCGGAATACGCCAGTCCCGAACAGGTGCGGGGAGATCCCATCACCACATCGACCGACATCTATTCCCTGGGAGCCGTGCTGGCGCGAATTCTTACCGGGAAACCGGCCCGCGATCTTGCCGGGATGTCCGCGCTGGAAGCGGCGCGCGCGATCGCCGGGGCGGCCCCGGTTTCTTTTGACGGTCTCCCGCGAGACTTGAACGCGATTCTTCAGAAAGCGCTGCATCGCGAGCCTTCACGGCGCTACCGTTCGGTGGAGGAATTTTCCGGCGACATTACACGCTTTCTGGAGGGCCGGCCGGTGCTGGCGGTACCGGACTCCTGGGGCTATCGCGCTGGAAAGTTTCTGCGCAGGAATTGGATCGCGGCGGGGGCGACTGCCGCGGTCTTCGTAGCTCTGGCCGCCGGAATCTCGATCGCGCTGTGGCAGGCCCGGCGGGCGGAGCAGCGCTTCGGTGAAGTCCGCCAGTTGGCGAATACGTTTCTCTTCGATTTTGAAGGCTCGATACACAATGTTTCCGGCGCTACGAAAGGGCGGCTGCTGGTGGTGAAAACGGCGGAGCAGTACCTGTCGCGGCTGAGCCGCGAAGCCGGAGGAGACCGCAAACTAATTCGCGAACTGGCCGATTCCTATAAGAAGCTCGGCGACGTGGAGGGAGCAGCCGTGGAAGGCAACGTGGGACAAATTCCCGCCGCCTTGGAGAGCTACCGGAAAGGGCTCGCGCTGCGGGATTCCATCGGCGATGAAACGGCCTCCGATCCGAAAGTGCGATTGAATTATCTGCTGAACTTAAGCGCACTCGGCCAGCTGGAGTGGGTATCCGGCGACCTGGAAACCGCCACGCGCCTGAGTACACGCAGCGTGGAATTGTCCGAACGGTTGATGATGTTGTCGCCGCGTGATCCGGATCTGCTTGCTGCCGCGGCTGTCGCGTATGCCGACCTTGGATCTATTCAGAGATATAGAGAGAATTACAAGGACGGCACCGTGAGCGGCAGACGAAGCCTCGAACTGCTGATGAAGGCCTATGAACTCGATCCGTCCAACCCGGCTCGTTTGACGGGACTCGCAACGGGCTACCGGCAACTCGGGTATATGGACTTGGACGGCGGGCAGATGGCCGCCGCCATGGAGGAGTTTTCAAAAGGAACTCAGTTGTTGGAGCGATCTCTGGCAACGGATCCGAAGAGCGTCGCTGCCAGGCGCATGCTGATGAAGCTAGTGAGCGACACGGGCAATGCAGTCCAGCAGGTGAGGCGCAGGGAGCATGGAAAGGTCGCCGATGCCCTGCCCTACCTGGAGAGGGCCTATGGGATTGGAAACGAACTGGTGAACGAGGATCCGGCCAACGATCTTCTGCAACACGACCTGGCTGGGACCTGCCAGCTCTATGGATCGACTCTGGAGACCATCGGCCGTGCAAGGGAGGCGCTGCCGCTGTTTGAGCGCGGAATCGCCATCTTCACGCGTCTGCTGAACAATTCGCCCGGGGATTCGAACACATCCTTCGATTTGGCGATTATTCGCGTTTGGACGTCGGACTGCCGGAGAGATCTACACGACATCGACGGGGCGTTGAAGGAATCCAAGATGGCCGGCGAGCTCTGGGATAGCCTGCTGGCGCGGCGGCCGGGCACGTTCCGCTATCTTCATCAGAAGGCCGACAACCTGAACACGATGGGAAACCTGCTAGCGATGCAGGGCGAAATCGCGGCCGCCCAGGCGTGCTTCGATGAAGGACTGGCAATCGCCGAAAAGCTTCCCCCGCAGGACGCGAGCTTTAGCACAACAGTGCTCCTCCGTGAATTGCGAAATTCCAAGAAGAAGCTCCAATCGGTCCATTAAGCCAATCCGCAGCAGGGAGGGAAGGGACAGTATCTTTGCGACGCTGGCGGGCCGACGATTCTCTGTGGCTGGTTAGTTTGGTCAGCGCCTCCTCACAGATGCCCAGCTCCTGCCTGACCGATTGGAGGACCACTAGAAGGCCAGGAATCTGGATCATCTTGCGGAAACACTTCCAGGCGAACCATGCTCGGCGGAAAGCAACGGCTCCGAGGGTCGTCGAGCCGTCCAGCGGCCCTAGTCTTTCTCATCACTTCGGCGGCCCCGGGCTGGTAGGGCAGACCATTTTAATCGACTGGCCGAAATTGACTCGAGTGGGACGGATACCTCGGTCGCGCGAAACACATTCGTGCCAGTGACGGTGCCGTTTCAAATTGTCTGCAACCGGACAAGCCAAGCTCGAGATTCCGACAGAGATCCGGCTTGCCATCGGCAGTGCGGGGCGCGGTGAGGTTCGGCTTGCCATTCTGCAGGCGAGGAATCCCCGGAGTGGGCCAGTTCAGCCAGCGCCGAAAGAGGCGACCCAAGTCAGGCAGATGGTCATCCCAAAAGCTATCTTTACGGTTCAGGGCCGTCGCGGATGTGTGTCCGGATAGGTCCTGACAAACGCGCTAGTCTGTGAACGTGCCGTGACGACGGCTTATCTGGATCAATCCACGCCGGGCGTAGGACTGGAGTCACATTCGCGAACGCTGGCATGGTCGCGGCCGCCTGCATGATGAACGTCCGCGCCAAATCTCCACCGGGCCCCACCACACCGGTTACTCCGCTCGCGTTCGGCGTTGCTTGGGTTAAACCCATTCCAACACCGATCCCGACCGGAGGTGGGCCATGGATCGTGACTCATGGACGATTCAGGGCTGAGACCGCCTATGTCCATGGGATGATCGGCTTCGCCTACGACGTGTGGGCTGCTGAAGTGAAAGGCGGCCCGGACTGGATCGACCGGGAGCTGTACTTCGACGCCAGGGCCGAGAACCGGAGGTTCATGATCGATCACATCGAGCGGCCTTCTCCAAATTGAAGACCCGTCCGCGCGCTTCGCAACCGCCGAGCATGAGGCTCAGGGGACCGGCTCGGGCGTGATTTCCAGGTAGGCGTCCGTGTTGCGCCACAGGAAAGGAACGCGGGCGAGCCAGTACTTTGCCTTGATGAGGCGCCGCGCGCGCTCGAATTCTTCCGGCGGCAGAATGCGCGCAGTTCCCGCAAATTCCGGGCCGGTGATCTTGCCGCGCATCGTGCAAGGCGCGAACCGAACCCTGGGATTGTTGCGGATGCGCTTGTATTTGCCCAGCCTGGTAGCGGTCATGAAGTAGAGCCGGCCGCCGGCTTCCGCAAACCAGATCGGCGTATAAACCGCGGCGCCGCTCTTTCGAAACGTCGCCAGGCTAATGTACTTCTGCTCATGAATCTCGGGTGGGATCGCCATACCTTAATTCTGGCTCGCACAGCGTCGCCGGCGCCGGACAGTCGGCTTAGAACGATATCTTGGCTGAGAGCTGGAACTCGCGCGGCGTGCCTCGTCCGGTCGCGTAGTTGCTGATGGTCGTCGTGATTACTCCGAAATTGCTCTGTCCCACGACGGCGTTCGGAGCGCCGTATTGAGCGCGATTGAGGAGATTGAAGACGTCGGCCCGGAAGCGGATACTGACCCGCTCGGTCAGAGACAGATCTTTCGACAGCCCCAGTTCGATCTCCGAAATACCGGGAGCCCGGAAGGCGTTGCGTCCGAGGTTGCCGAAGGTCCCCGGAGCAGGCATTGCAAAGGCCGCAGGATTGATCCACAGCTCAGGAGTCGAGCCGCCGGGCGGGGTGAGCGAGACACCCGCGGCGTAGTCCGGACGCTCCGACCCGCTAATCGCAAAGCCTCCAGGCACGGAACCGTTCGCCCGGCTGATGGTGATGTTGACGGGCAGACCTGTCTGCGCCGTTGCGATCGCACTCGCGGACCAGCCGCCGAGAATCAGTCTCGCCATTCCCGGACTGCTCAGATAGCGCCTTCCCGCGCCAAGCGGAAGCTGGTAGACCGCGGAGAGATTGAACATCAGGCGAACATCGTCGTCGCTGCTCGCCTTGTCGCAGGCGCGGCAGAAAGAATTCTGCGGAGTGTCGGATTCGCCGCCGCCAATGCTGCCGTCGTTGATGGAATGGGACAACATGTAGTTCGCGGACAGCAACAGGCCGTTCTGGTACGCCCGGCGCACGTTCAGTTGCATCGCGTGAAACGTGCTGTTTCCCACGTCGCCCCGCCAGGAGATTGGGCCAAAGGCGGGATACGGTGCGACGCCCGTTTGGGGATTCACCAGGTTCGTGTAGGTGGTGGTCAGGACATCCGTACCCTTGTTGCCCAGATAAGCGATGGTTCCGATGAGATGGAACGGCAGCGCGCGCTGAACGGAGAGCGTCCAAGCGGCGACGTAGTCGTCTTTTCGATTGCGATCCAGATCGCGCGGCGAGACGACCCCCAGACCACCGTTCTCCGCATACGCCAGAAATGGAGTCAAGGGATAAGACAGATTCGGAAAAGCCGTGTTGCTGAAAGAATAGCGATCAACCGTATTGAAGATGGGCAGGTTCTGGTCATCTTCCTGTCCGTCCGTATGGTAGATACCGGCGCCGGCACGCACCACGGTGTCTCCGTGCGACCACGCGATTCCCACGCGCGGATCGAAGTCGTTGTAGCGGGGATAGGCGAACGACGCGTCGCGAGCGCAATAGCCGCCGCAGGTGCCAAAGTCGAACGGAACATCGTCGTGATGGATCGCTCGGAGGATATTGAAGAAGTTGTAGCGCACGCCGGCCGTGATGGTCAGGTTCTGCGTGGCCTTCCATTCGTCCTGCGCATAGCCGAAATACTGCACCTTGCGCTGGCGCACCAGCGGAAGGATCGCCGTGTAAGACGCGGTGCCAAGGGCGTTGTTCTCGAAATTAGCGAGCGAGGTATAGGTGAGGCTGCCGCCCTGTGATGTCCCCTGGTTCAGCAGAATCCAGCGGATCTCGAATCCGAATTTGAGGGTGTGGTTGCCTTTGACCCAGAGCACGTCGTCGATCAGATCGAAGCTTTTCGACGGATAGTCGGTGGTCGAGGCGCCAGTCAGCGAGCTAAGACCCGCGATGTTGAACCCGAACGGCACGGGCGAGAGATTCGCAGTGTGATAAATGGTTTGATTGATGCCAAACTTGACTTCGTTTACGAGCGTCGGCGAGGCCACGCTCGTGAGCGCGACCACTCCGTTGTTGTACTTGGTGTCGTACTGCGTCCGGGCGTTTAGCTGGCCGGTCGGGATGGTTTCCACGGCTTCGTCCGAATTGAAGCGGACGAACGCAGTTGTCCGGCTGGAGAAATATTCATCGAAACGGATCATCCCCGAATCTTCGTTATCGATTTGCCTGCCGGGCGCGACGTATTGCCAGACGTTCGGATTGGACGTGGGCGCGGTGCCCGCCGGATATGCTTTCAGAACCGGGTCCAGCGCGGGCGACGCCATTGCCACCTGGGTAGCGAAGATGGGGCTCGGGACCAGACCGATCTGCGTTCCATCCAGCCGCTGCCGCAGGCCTTCGTAGTTGGCATAGAAGAACGTCTTGTCGTGGACGATGGGACCGCCCAGGGCGGCGCCGAACTGGTTCAACAGGAACGGATCGGGTGACGTCTTATCGAACGGCGAGCCCGCATCGAGGGCATTATTTCTGAAGTAGTCGAAGACGTCGCCATGAAACGCGTTTGTGCCCGAGGGAGAAACCACAGTCACTTGGCCGCCGGCGGTTCCGTTTTGCGAATCGGCTCCAAAGTTCTGCGACTGAACGAGGAATTCGCTAATCGAATCCAGCGGAATATTCAGCCGCATGTATTCGCGCTGCTCCTGGTTGTAGATCGCGGTGGCGTCCACGCCATCCAGCGTGAGATTGTTGTCGTCCAAGCCGTGACCGGCGAAGCGAATGGTTCTTTGATCGCCTGCGCCGTTGTCGATGGCGCCCGGCGCTAGCGAAGTCAGAGTGGCCCAGTTTCTGCCATTGATCGGAAGGTTGTCGATTTGCGCCTGCTCGATCGCGGTGCCGATGGCCGCGTCCACACGGTCGAGTTCGACCAAAGGTACGACGACATTGGTCTGCTGCCGAGTCAGTGCAACTTCCAGCCGGGCATTCAGCGTCCGCTTCTGACCGACAAACAGTTCCACATTCGCCGCCGTGAAGTCCGCGAAACCCGGCTTCGTAAACTCGATCGAATAGTGGCCCGGCGGAAGATCGGGCAGCTCATAGATGCCTTGTGAGGTGGTCAGAGTTTCGCGCTGAAGACCCGTCTCGGCCTGCGACCCGCGGACTCTGGCTCCCGGGATACGGTTGTCCTGCTGGTCGCTCACGACCCCGGTTAGAGTGGAGCGATTCACCTGGGCGTTCAGCTTCGCTGAGCCCGCTGGGAACAAAATGAGAGCGATTAGGACGCGAAAGATCGGCTTCATATCGAGAATCAGTCGCGCCGCGGCGGGCGTCCAAGCGGCCGGCTGAGCCAGGTAGAGCCCTGACGCCGCCCTTCCGTCGGTCAGGCTACTTCTTCTTCGCCGCCGCTTCCTTGAGCGCCTTCAAGTGCGGCAGATCGTGATCTTCCTCATGACACGCCGCCTCCAGCAGTTCGAAGTGCTCGCGCTGGATGGGGAATGCCAGGGTCCACGGGCGGTTGTACACCACCGGATCGGTGACAGTGGCTTCGTAGCGGAGCGTGTTGGGACCGGTGGGAGTGAACCGTTCCACGACGTGCGCGTCGTAGCTGATAATCTCGCCGTCCTCGTTCAGCCAGGTCTTGCCGTTGAGGTTAGTGGTATCGACCACCAGGGTGTCGCCCTCCCAATGCCCCACCGAATCGCCCTGCCACAAGCGCATGTTGTCGGGAAGATGCTTGCGGCCATCCAGCGGAATAATCCGCCACGACGTGCGTTCCAAAAACAAGGCAATGTAATCGGGCGTCTGGATGAGTTCGATTCCTTCCGGAACGTACATCGATCGGGGAACGCCCTGCGGAAAACAGTGCGCGGTGGGATCGTCATAGCCGCGTTCGGTGGTCCTTCGGCTGGCGCGCTCCGCAAAGGCCCAGGGCTGCATGGGCAGCTTGCCGTCGGGCGGATCGACGATCAGGAACGGCCCCTTGGGTCCGCCGCGGTGCTTTTCCAATCCCTGGTTCGCGCCGCCGTTCTTGGACTCGTAGAATCCCTGCAGGTCCGGTTTGCCATCCGCCGTACGGCGAAGATCCGCCACTACCGGGGCGGGCGCAGGTTTATAGGTGGAAGCGGCCATTTCCACCGGCGGCGCTGACGGGCTGCCGGGATACCAGGTGCGGTCCTCCCGCGTGAACGCGCCGCTCACTTCTTCGACTTCCGATTCGCAGGAATACTCGTACAGCCTCTGCCGGTCGATTCGGCGGCGCAGAGCGATGTTGATCGTCCACGGCTTGGTGAAAACCTTCGGGTCCTCGATGGTGGCTTCGTATTGGATCGTATCGTGGTCCGTCATCTGGTACCGCTCCACCACGTGGAGCGCGTCACTATGAAAATCGCCCGCCATGTCGAACCAGGTCTTGTCATTGATATTGTTGACGTCCACCACCAGGGTGTCGCCTTCCCAATGGCCGCGCGAATCGCCCATCCAGAAATCGGCGTCACTGGGGTGCGGAGTGCCGTCGGTGTAGATCAGCCGGTAATCCAGCTCCCATTCAAACGCCATGCCGATCAGTTTCGGCGTCTGGAAAATCTGGAACGGAAAGTCCAGGTACATGACGCGCGGGACGCCGGGGATGTAGCACTTCGAGAGCGGATCGGCGGTCAAACGGTTCTGAAAGTTTTCGGCCCTTTTCTTCGCGGCCCATTCCTGATACGGAATCGCGCCGCCTTCGACGACCGAGCGGCCGGCCAGCATGTTGAGGCTGGCGACATGATCCTGCAGGTCAGCCGCAGCGGTGCTGGAAGCCTGCCAGATGCCTTCCAGGTCCGGCTTGCCATCGGCAGTGCGCGGCAAGGAAAGTTGGCCGGATGCGGACTCGCCCGGAGGGGCAGCCCAAACAGTGGTCGAGAGAGCAAGTGCGGCAATTGTGGCGAAACGGAATGAGTGCATGCGCGGTTACCTCCGGGTTACGCTTCGTAAGAATCGTTGTCCACGACCCGGTGGAAGCACTACGAGAGCAGTATATCAAGCGGCAACCCAGGATTTCGCAACCCTTGGATTTCATGGTTGGCCTTGAATCAGCCTTGATACTGTTCGTCGCTGACCTGCTCTAACCACTCAACAACTTTCCCGTCCAGCTTTTCCTGAATCGCAATGGGCGTCATCGCCGTCTTTGGCGCAGCGCCGTGCCAGTGCTTCTCGCCGGGCGCGAACCAGACCACGTCACCCGGCCGGATTTCCTCAACCGGCCCGCCCCAACGCCGCGCCCGTCCGCATCCGGCCGTCACGATCAAGGTCTGACCCAGCGGGTGCGTGTGCCAAGCCGTCCGCGCCCCGGGCTCGAACGTCACGCTGGCGCATTGCACCAGCGCCGGATCGGGCGCCTGAAATAGCGGATCGATCCGCACCGTGCCCGTGAACCAGTCTGCCGGCCCTTTCGCGGAAGCTTGTGAGCCGCCTCTCTTGATTTCCATGTCAGAGCTCCTTCGTTTCTTTATCCCGGCCCTTCACCGCTACGTGGTAGGTCACGGCGTCCCAGGCGTTGTGAATGCCCACGAAGAGCAACAGCAGCGCGGCAGCTCCAACGCCAAACAGCGCCTCGCGGATGCGGGCCGGAGCCACCAATGCCGACGCTGCAAGTATGGCGTAAGCCGCCAAAGGCAGCGCGGCATGAAACAGCCAGTCCTCGAACTCTGGCTGGTATGCAGTTTTCCGCATACGCCAGGCTACGATGATTTCGTAAACCAGGCCGCCGAGGCCGATCACGCCGCATAGAGTCGCCGCTGGAAGAATAGCTTGCCAAGGAGCGCGAAGAATCGCCGACAAAAGCAGCACGGTGCTGAAATGAATGGTGGTCGGTGTCCCAAAGGCCGCGATCGCTTCCGATGCCCGAATCGCTGGTCTTTCGGCGATCAGCGTCATCACGACGAATTGCAAGCCGATCAGCGCGCCCGCGGCAGGTCCGACGATTAGGTAGAAACTATCCCATTTGGCAAGCTCTAACATGATACTGCCCAGCTCAGCGGCCGGTCATTTGCTCCAGCCTTTCAGGATAGCGAGCGCCCTGCACCGGGATCTTCGACGCCGCGGCATCGATGTCGCGCAGATCTTCGGCCGTGAGTTCCACCGACAGCGCTCCCAGATTTTCATCCAGGCGCGCCAGCTTCGTGGTGCCGGGAATTGGAACCATCCACGGCTTCTGAGCTATCAGCCAGGCGAGGGCGATCTGTGCCGGCGTCGCCTTCTTCTGTTTTGCGATGCTGTCGAGCAGTTGAATCAGAGCCTGGTTCGCTTTGAGCGCGTCCGGCGTAAAACGCGGCAGCGTGCTGCGGAAATCGTTGCTCGCGAACGTCGCGTCCGCACCGATCTTGCCAGTAAGGAAGCCCTTGCCCAGCGGGCTGTATGGAACAAAGCCGATTCCAAGTTCCTCCAGTGTGGGGATCACCTCTGCTTCCGGACGGCGCCACCACAGTGAGTATTCGCTCTGCAGCGCCGTGACCGGCAGAACGGCGTGGGCGCGCCGGATGGTTTTCACGCCCGCTTCCGAAAGTCCGAAGTGCTTCACCTTGCCCTGCCCAATCAGGTCCTTCACCGCGCCGGCCACGTCTTCGATGGGCACATCCGGGTCGACGCGATGCTGATACAACAGGTCGATCGTCTCCACCCGCAGCCGCTTCAACGACCCCTCGACGGCTGCTCTTATGTGCTCGGGCCGGCTGTTCAGGCCCGCCGCTCCCGGCCGGTGATCGCTGCCACTCAGGTCGAAGCCGAATTTAGTGGCGATCACAAGCTGCTTTCGAAAAGGTGCGAGCGCCTCGCCCACCAGCTCTTCGTTCAAGAACGGGCCATACACCTCGGCCGTGTCGAAGAATGTGATACCTCGCTCCACGGCGGCATGCAGCAAGGCGGTCATCTCCCCCTTGTCCTTGGGCGGGCCGAAAGAAAAGCTCATTCCCATGCAGCCGAGCCCGAGAGCCGACACTTCCAGATTGTTTCCTAATTTGCGCTTTTGCATTTTTTCTCCTCTATCAAACGGTACTGGCGCTACGGACCGAGCGCCACTCGCCCGGGGACGTTCCCTCCCACTGGTGAAACGCCCGGATGAACGAGTTTGGATCTTCGTATCCCAGCAAATACGCAGTCTCGTTCAGTTCGAGCGAGGACTGCAACAGGTAGTGTTGGGCCATCTCGCGGCGCGCTTCTTCCACCAGGCTCTGAAAGGTCAGTTTCTCGGCGAGCAGCCGCCGCTGCAAGGTCCGCGCGCTGACGCGCAGTTCGCGCGCCACGTCCTCCAAGCGCGGCTTCTGCCCTGCCAAGAATTTCTTCAGGATTCCTTTGACCTGTTCCTGTAACGACCGCTCCGCGAGTTGCTGCGACAATTCAGCTTCCAATTGAGGCGCAACCATCTCCAGAAGATCCGGATTGTGAGTCAAGAAAGGCGCGGCGATGTCGTCGCCGTGAAACAAAAGCCGATTGCGCGGCCTGCCGAATTTCACCGGACATCCGAAATGATCCTCATACAGCCGCCCATACCCTTCGGGCCGTGCCAACTCCACGCGCAACGGACGGACGCGGCGCCCCGTCCCCCGCTGCCCGATGGTGAGAATCCAAGCAAAACACGCGTCGATCAAGGTGGGCGGCTCCCTCTGTTCAGCAAGCAGCCACGCGAATTCCACCGCGCACTCCTCGCCGCGCTCCACAATGCGGATCTCTTCGGGGCACGTCAGGCGTTTGTAGCGTGCGATCCGCTGCAGCGCGTCGCGAAACGAGCGGCTGTAGAGCGCGGCGATGGCCGTCGGACTGTAACGCTCCACCCGCTCCTCGTTGCCGAGCTTCAGGCCGATCGCCGGGTCGCCGCTGATGTCACGGATTGCGGCGTAGTGTAGTGGCGGCGGTTGGGATCACTAGCGAAACACGCCAAACCGCTCGCCAAAGACGCCATAGGCGACGCTAGAATGGGGAACACGGGTTACGGCCTGTGATCACTCCCGGAAGGAGCACCTGCCTGGATGCGACGCCTTGCCGCAGTTTTTTGTCTCGGTTCCGGCTTTTGCCTGGCCGCCACCAACTCCAAACCGCCCACGCTCGCCGAAGCGCGCGCGTTCATGGAGCGAGCACAGGCCAAGCTGCTGGAGCTGTCTACCGAAGATCAACGCGCCGATTGGGTTAAGTCCACATACATCACCACGGATACCGAAACGCTTTCGGCCCGCGCGGACGAAGAAGTCATCAAGGTTACGATGCAGTTGGCTAAGGAATCGACTCGATTCAAAAACTTGAAAATGCCCGCAGACCTCGCGCGCCAGTTTGAGCTGCTGCGCCTTTCGCTGCCGCTGGCCGCGCCGTCGGACCCCAAAGAGGCTCGGGAGCTCACCGAGATCGCCTCCAAGATGGAAGGCATGTACGGCAGCGGCAAGTACTGCCCCGAAGCCGGGCACTGCATGGATCTGGATCAGCTGAGCGACATCCTGCGCACCAGCACCGATCCCAAGCAACTGCTGGATGCCTGGCGCGGCTGGCGGACCATCTCGGTCCCCATGCGTCCGCTGTATGAGCGCTACGTCGTGCTGGCCAACAAAGGCGCACGCGAATTGGGCTTCGCGGACATGGGCGCGATGTGGCGCTCGAAATACGACATGTCTCCGGACGCGTTCATTACCGAGACGGACCGGCTATGGGATCAGGTGAAGCCGCTGTATCTGGCGCTGCACGCCTATGTGCGCTGGAAGCTGCGCGAGAAATACGGCGATGTGGTTCCAGCCCAGGGGCCGATTCCGGCGGATTTGCTGGGCAACATGTGGGCGCAGGAATGGGAGAACATCTATCCGCTGGTCGCGCCGAAAGACACCGACCCCGGCTACGATCTGACCGCGATCCTGAAGGCCAAGAACACGCAGCCACTGGACATGGTGCGCTATGGCGAGCACTTCTTCACCTCGCTGGGATTCGCGCCATTGCCGAAGACCTTCTGGGAACGGTCGCTGTTCGTGAAGCCGCGCGACCGCGACGTGGTGTGCCACGCCAGCGCCTGGGACATCGATTCGGTGGACGACCTGCGGCTGAAGATGTGCATCGAGATCAACTCGGAGGATTTTTCCACGGTCCATCACGAACTGGGCCACAACTTCTACCAGCGCGCCTACGACACGCAGCCGTTCTTTTTCCGCGACGGCGCCAACGAAGGATTTCACGAGGCCATCGGCGATACGATTGCGCTGTCCGTGACGCCCCAGTACTTGCACAAGATCGGGTTGCTCGAGAACGTACCCGACAGCTCGAAAGACATCGGGCTGCTGCTGTACAAGGCGTTGGAAAAAGTGGCGTTCCTGCCATTTGGCTTGATGATCGATAAGTGGCGCTGGGAGGTGCTGAGCGGCCAGGTCCCGCCGGACAAGTACAACGAGAGCTGGTGGAAGCTGCGGCTCCAGTATCAGGGCATCGAGCCGCCGGGGCCGCGCAGCGAAGCCGATTTCGATCCCGGCGCGAAGTATCACGTGCCCGCCAATTATTCCTACACGCGTTATTTCCTGGCCGACATTTTGCAGTTTCAGTTTCATCGCGCGCTGGCGAAGGCCGCGGGATGCACGGCGCCGCTGAATCGCTGTTCCATCTATGACAGCAAAGCGGCCGGAGAAAAGCTGAACGCGATGCTCGAGATGGGCGCGAGTAAACCCTGGCCGGAAGCGCTGGAAGTTCTGACCGGGCAAAAGCAGATGGACGCCACGGCGATTCTGGATTATTTCGCGCCGCTGAAGAAGTGGCTGGACGAACAGAATCGCGGCAAGCCCGTCGGATGGCAGATCGCGAGCAGGTACACTCAATGAACGTGGTGGATGTTTGCCCCATTTGCGGCGGCTCCGGCTGGAAGATCACGGAGCGCGAAGGAATCTCGGGCGCCGAAAAATGCGAATGCGCGAGTGCGGGGCGCGAGCAGCGCAATGAACGCCGCGCCGGAATCCCACCGCTTTACCAGCACGCATCGCTGGATAACTATCTGCAGGACGAGCGGCGTCTTCTGGCGGCGCCGATGAACGATGTCCGCGTCTATATTCGCCAGTTCCCGGCGTTGCCCAAGCCGGGCCTGTTGTTTCTGGGGCCTCCGGGCACCGGTAAGACGCACCTGGCTGTAGCGGCGCTACGAGGCCTGATCGCGCGCGGCTTCGAGGGCGTCTTCTTCGATTTTCAGGCGCTACTGAATCACATCCGCAGCGGCTATGATCCGGCCTCGGGCTCCATGGATCGCGAGGCATATCGAACCGCGCTGGATGCCGAGATTCTGGTGCTCGACGACGTGGGAGCCCATCGAGTGACGGACTGGGTGGAGGACACGGTGACGTCCATCATCACCCATCGCTGCAACAACCGGCTGGCGACCATCGTCACTTCGAACCTGCGCGATCCGGAAGCTGGCGATCAGCGCGGCTCGGGCCTTCAGGAAGACATTCACGCTAAGTATTTCCTGGAGGAGCGCATCGGCATGCGTGCCCGCTCGCGATTGTTTGAAATGTGCCGGCTCATCCGGATGCCGCAGGTGGCCGACTACCGGCTGAAGAAGCGCTGAGCGGCCGGAACAGCAGCAGATCGAGGCTGAACGTTACTCGCATAGCCTCGGCGGGCTGCTTGCGCATCGGCCGGTATATCGAAACCAGCAGATCGTGGACTTGCGCGGCATCGAGATCGGCCGTCGTTGCGGCGCGGCGCTGATCGGCGAGGGCGAAGGCGGGTGCGAAAGTCTCCACGGTTCGTGCCACACGATCGCGCCGCGAGCCGCGCAGTTCAATCAGATCTTCCGGCGCGGGGATCGCCACCAGCAGGCGGCCGTCGTCGCGCAGCACGCGCCGGAACTCGGCCGGGTTCATCCGCGCTGTGATGGACAACACGATCGAGAACGAGCGATCAACGTAAGGAATGAAGCGGTCGGCATTGGCGACGATCCACTCGCAATCGGGATAACGGCGCGCCGCGGCGTCCACGGCCGGAATCGAAATATCGATGCCATGGCCTTGGAAGGCGGCGTCGCGCTGGAGGCTGCCGAGATAGAAGCCGTCGCCGCAGCCGGCGTCCAGCACCGTGTCGCCGCGCGAAGCACCGAGCATCTCCGCGATCGCGCACAGCAAGGGCGCGGTTACTCCGCAATCGTGTAACCGGCGTCGCGCCGCCACAGCTTTCGCGGTGTCGCCCGGGCGTTTGGACCGCCGCTCTTGCGGTTGGAGCAGGTTGACGTATCCGCTGCGTGCGATGTCGAACGAGTGCCCGCTCGCGCATACGACGCGGCGCGACTCACGCGCAAGCGGCAACCGGCAGCCGCGAACCGGGCACAGGAGCATGCGTCGAGTGTAACTCCGGTGGCCGCGCAGGTGTCCTATGGTGGAGGTATGAGCTTCATAATCGCCAATTGGGAAGCTTGGGCGTGGTCCATCGGGGTGTTGGTGGCCTCATTGCTCGTTGCGGGAGTGTTGTACCGGCTGCTTTACAAACTTGCCGTCCGGCTCACTCGGAAGCATCCTGGCGGTCTGAGCGGTTCGCTGGTGCGCCGCTCCAAGGGCCCGGCCAAGTGGATGTTCTTCATCGCCGCTGTGCTGGCGGCAAGTCCTACGGCAGCCTTGCCGAAAGAAGCCACGCACGCTTTGGCGCATGCGCTCCTGGTGGCATTGATCGGAGCGATCGCATGGCTGGCGATCGCGCTTTTGTACGTAATCGAGGATTTCCTGGCGATCAGATTCCGGATCGACATCCCCGACAACTTGCGAGCGCGGCGCATTGAAACGCAGGTGCGGGTGTTGCGCCGCGCGGCGGCCGTCATCGTTGGAGTGATCGGAATCGGCGCGGTACTCATGACATTTCCAGCGATTCGCACTTTGGGGGCGGGCCTTTTCGCGTCGGCTGGCGTCGCCGGACTGATCGTGGGAATGGCGGCCAAGCCCGGGCTTTCGAGCCTGTTGGCGGGACTGCAAATCGTGCTGACGCAGCCGATCCGGCTGGACGACGTGGTTGTGGTGGAAGGAGAGTGGGGCCGCATCGAGGACATCCAGACGACTTACGTGGTGGTTCGAATCTGGGACGAGCGCCGGCTCATCCTGCCTTTGACCTACTTCATCGAGAAACCTTTTCAGAATTGGACACGCAGTTCGGCGGCTCTTCTGGGCACCGTGTTTCTGCACGTCGATTACGGCGTGCCGGTGGACGCGCTGCGCGAGGAGCTGCACCGGATTTTGTCGTCGACGTCTCTCTGGGACGGCAAGGTCTGGAATCTTCAGGTCACCGACGCGACGGAGCACACCGTGGAGTTGCGGGCTCTCATGAGCAGCGCGGACTCCAGCAGTTCCTGGGACCTGCGCTGCCTGGTGCGGGAGCAGATGATCAAGTTTCTGCAGCAGCATTACCCGGGCTCGCTGCCGCGGACCAGGGCAGAGATTTTGGATCGGCGACCGCAGCAGCCGGCCGGCGGGGCTCTTCCGCTGGGGAACCATCAGGACGAAGCCACGGTTTGAGCCAGTTGCCGCGGTGTGGCCGCGCCGGTTCGTATCGCGCACAGTTCACCAATCAGGCTGCCGGCCCAGCGGTAGATGTTCCGTTCCCGGAAAGGTGGGGGAAAGGTGGGAAAGGTGGGGACGGACGGAACGTACCGATCGAGCGAACTTCGGCTTGTATCCCCGCTGCATGCGCAGCGCGGCCAGGTACCGCGGAAAGTTTGTGGCGAGGCGTCTCCCTCTCCACACCGCGAGTAAAGCGAAGGCCGACTCCTCGCGGCCCAAGCCCGCGAGGAGCTACCATCAAAGTAATGGCACAAGTCCACATGAGCGAGGCGGAAGTGGCCAAGGACTTTGCCGCCGCGCTGGAGAAAGTCCGGCAAGGCGCCGAGGTCGTCGTGGAGCGCAACCACCAGCCCGTCGCCGTGCTGAGAGCCGCCGTCCCCGAGCGCCGAAACATCTCGGACTCCATCGCGCTAGCCCAACGCCGCGATAAGGAACGGGGCTATACAGTTCCCCTCGATCCCGAGTTCGCGGCCGAGGTCGAGCATATTGTCGCCAACCGGAAACCCTGGAATCCGTCCGTGTGGGACTGATCCTCGATACCAGCGTCATCGTCAGAGCAGAGCGGCGTGGTCACAGCGTAGCTGATATCCTGTCGCAAATCCTCGCAAAGCATGGCGAGACTGAAATCGGCATTTCGGTGGTCACGATTGCCGAGCTGATGCACGGCGTGCAGCGCTCCAAGCTCGAAGCGCAGCGTCAACGCAGCCAGACCTTCGTCGAGGATGTGCTCGCTGCCATCACGGCATATCCAGTAACCGCCGAAATCGCTCAACGCGTGGGCGTGATTTCGGGCCAGCAGGCCGAACGAGGAGTCACGCTGCCGTTCGAAGATCTGCTGATCGGCGCCACCGCATTACAACTCGGCTTTGAACTGCTGACGCACAATGTTCGCGACTTCGAGAGGATTCCGGATCTAGTAGTGAGGCAACGCTGAAGAGAATCGGCGAGAATCACGATGAAGCCACGGTCTGAGCCAGTTGCCGCGGTGTGGCCGCGCCGGTTCGTATCGCGCACAGTTCACCGATCAGGCTGCCGGCCCAGCGGTAGATGTTCCGTTCCCGGACGGTGGCCCGCATGCGCTGCATGCGGATGCGCCTTTCTTCCGGCGCCATCTCCAGTGCACGGTGCATCGCGTGGGCCAACCCTTCGGTGTCGTACGGGTTCACGATGAGCGCGTCGGCCAGCTCGTGACTGGCGCCGGCGAAGCGGCTCAAGATCAAAACGCCCTGTTCGTCAGCGCGCGCGGCCACGAATTCCTTGGCCACCAGGTTCATGCCGTCGTGTAGGGAGGTCACCAGGCACAGGTCGGCGGTGCGGTAATACGGCAAGATCTCTGAGTGACTATGCTGCCACGGGAGCAGCACGATCGGCCGCCAATTCCCAGTTTGGAAACGGCGATTGATGCGATCGGCTTCCTCGACCACTTCCTGCATGACATCGTGATAGCGCGGGATCTGGGTGCGGCTGGGCGAGCCGATCTGCACGAACGTGAACTCGCCTCTGTAGGCGGGACATTTTTCAAAGAAGGTTTCAATGCCGCGAAAGCGCTCCGGGATGCCCTTGGTGTAGTCGATGCGGTCCACGCCGACGCCCATGAACGTGGCCTGGACGCCCAGGTTTTCGAGCAGCGCGGCGCGTTCCAGGTGGGGCAGGTCCTCGGGCAGCGCCTCGGTGTCCACGCGATCGAGCGAGACGCTGATGGGGAACGGTTGTACCAGTGTCAAATGCCCTTCGCGCAGAACGCCGAAGCGCTCGCGGTCGGTGCGCGACTCGAGAGCGCGGTCGACCGTATCCAGAAAATTGTTGCAATGGCCCTGGATGTGAAACCCGATCAGATCGGCGCCGAGCAGACCGTCGAGTAACTCGCGCTGCCAGGGGCAAATGCCGAACGCCTCGGAATTGGGCCAGGGGATGTGCCAGAAGATGGCGACGCGGGCATCCGGGCGCCGTTCCTTGATCATCCGCGGCAGTAGCGCAAAGTGATAATCCTGAACGAGCACCACGGGCGATTCTTCGTCGGCGATTTCCTCGAGCACAGTGTCGGCAAACTTGCTGTTCACGGCGCGGTATGCTTCCCAATCGTCAGCGCGGAAGAGCGGGCGGGTATGCGCGATGTGGCAAAGCGGCCATAGGCCTTCGTTGGCGAAGCCGAAATAGAATCCCTGCTGCTCGTCAGGGGTGAGCCAGACGCGGCGCAGGGTGTACTGCGCGTGATCCGGCGGGACGCGCAGGCGGCCGGCGTCATCCACCGTCTCATGGTCGGCATCGCCCGTGGCTTGCGCGATCCAGGTGCCATCGCAGGCGCGCAGAACGGGTTCCAAGGCCGTCACCAGACCGCTGGCGGGCACGACACACTGAATTCCCTGCGGCCGGTGGACATGCTCATAGGGTTCGCGGTTGGAAACCACGAACAGCCGGTCGCCGTTGAGGCGGGCCTGCACGAAAACGCGCAGCCGCTCAGCGGTCCAGTTGGAATCGGCTAACTCCCGCAGGCGCGCTTCCTCTTCGGCCGCGGCGCGGGCGGCGACCAGGCTGGACGCCAGATGCCTCACCTCACGGGTTAGCGGTTCGAATTCTCCCGGCTCGAAGATTCCCGGATCTCCCGCCGCCGTTCCCGTCCGCAACGCCCTAAGCCTTTGCGTCAGGCGGCGCAACGGCCGGCCGAGACCCCAGCGGATAGTCAGCAGAGTGATGGCGCCTATCAGGAAAGTCTGGATGGCGACGCCGATCAATGCCCGGCGCCACAATGCTCCGGCCTGGACGTCGATATAGGTGGCGCTGTGGAATACGGCAAGAACGCCGATCACGGTTGGATCGTTCCGCAGCGGCAGGGCGACAACGTGCATGGAATCGCCGCCCAGTTGCACGAAACCTGCATGGGTCAGGCCGTCGCTTAAGGTCTGCGACACGGGCGCAGGAAGTTTATCAAGGAGCGCGTTGAGTCCGGAACTGATGGCCAGCAGGTCTCCGCCCACGCTATATACCGCAATGCCAGCGAACTGTTCCTGATCCTTGAACCGGTCCACCATTTGCTGCAGCTCCGGATAGGAGTTCGATTGCACTAAAGGCTCGGCTGACTTTGCAAGAGACTCGGCCAACACCAACGCGTGGCGCTCCAGTTCGCGCTTCAGGCTGCGCGTGTCCGTGCGAGTCTGGTAATAAGCCAGAACGAGCGACACTGCCGCTACGCTGCCGATGAGCAAGACGGATAGACGGGAAGTGAGACGCATGGCCGATCAGCCGCCGATGTCGAGGTCCCTCCGCAGTACAAACGTCACGCGGCTTTCGGCAGGCACGTAAATCTGGCGCTTGCCGGTAAACGCGGCACCCACGGTTCCAGCCGCGGCGCCGGCGCCCGCTCCGATCAAGGCGGCCGGTCCGCCCGCCGCAGCCGCGCCGATCAACGCTCCACCGCCGGAACCTCCGCCGATCCAGAGCCAATTATGTTTCTTGTGGCCGCGGCTGCTGCGGAAAGTGGTGGAACGGATTGCGTATGTGCGCCCATGGAGCTCCATCGAGTCCAGGCTTAGCCCTAAGATGGCGCGGCCTTTGAATCGTCCTGACGGCTTGGCCTGCACCACGTGACCTCTCAATCGCGTGCCTCGCGGCGCCACCACCCGGTCGCCATAAACGAGTGGTTCGGCGAGTGTCGCGCTGAAGTGGTCGCCGGGGCGGTTACGCCGGGTGTCAATGGTTTCATCCAGACGAACGCGCAATCGGGTCCCCGACCGGAAAAATGCACCTGGCGCTGAGGCGACCGGTGCGCTGTAGCTGCTCAGACTGAGCCCAGCTAGTGCAACACATAGTACTACCAGGTTTTTCATTTTGTGATTAACTCCGTCGCCATCTGTGCAAGCCTGCGGCCAGCGAGCGAGAGAGGTGAGATTGGATTGAAATACCAGGGCTTGCATGCGCGACTGAAAGTTAGCAGACGTTAGCTAACGTGGTACATTTTTCCCGTCCGGCGAGCGCGGGTTACGATGGAAGTGCATGACGACTGCGAACCCGCTGCACTACCTGAGCGAACAACTGGACGCCTGGCGCAAAGCCGGCACTTACCAACGCCTGCGCGTGTTGGAATCGGCCTGCGAGCCGACTTCGCGCTTCGACGGCAAAGAAGTGATCAATCTGGCCAGTAACAACTATCTGGGGTTGGCCGATCACCCCAAGTTGATCGAAGCGCAAGTGGCGGCCGCGAAGAAATACGGCGCGGGATCGGGCGCGGTCCGAACGATTTCGGGAACCATGAGCATCCACATGGAGCTGGAGCGGCGGATCGCGGAGTTCAAGCATACCGAAGCGTGCGTGGTTTTCCAATCGGGCTTCGCGGCCAACGCGGGCACGGTTTCGGCGATCTTGGGTCCGGAAGACCACATTATTTCCGATGCGCTGAATCACGCCAGCATTATCGACGGCTGCCGGCTGTCGCGGGCGAAGATCCACGTATTTCCGCACAAGGTCACGGCGGCGGCCGAGAAAATCATGCAGGATCTGACCGGTACCAGCGGGCACAAGCTGCTGATTACCGATGGGGTATTTTCCATGGACGGCGACATCGGGCCGCTGCCGGAACTGGTGCAGATCGCCGAACGTCATGGCGCGATCATGATGATCGATGACGCGCATTCGTCCGGCGTACTGGGACGCAACGGACGCGGTACGGTGGATCATTTCGGACTGCATGGGCGTGTGGACGTACAGGTTGGCACGCTGTCGAAGGCGATCGGCGTGCTCGGCGGGTATGTTTGCGGCAGCAAGGACCTGATCGAGTTTTTGTATCACCGCGCACGGCCGTTCCTGTTCTCGACGTCGCATCCGCCGGCGGTTGCTGCGGCATGTCTGGCGGCCTTCGACATTTTGGAGGAGGAGCCAGATCGCATTGAACGGCTTTGGGAAAACACGCGGTACTTCAAGAGCGTTCTGAAGAGTGCGGGCTTTGACACCGGCGACAGCGAGACTCCAATTACGCCGATTCTGGTGGGAGAGGCCAAGACGGCACATGCTTACTCGGCGGCGCTGTTTGAGAACGGCCTGATGGCCACCGGCATCGGATTCCCGACCGTGCCCGAAGGCAAAGCGCGCGTACGGACCATCGTGACGGCAACGCACACGCGCGACTTGCTGGACCGGGCGGCGGAGATCCTGACGCGGGTCGCGAAGAAGATGGGGATACTTACTTAACCCAGACTCTGAACGGCGCGCCGGCCAGGTGCGGAATAGCGGTGCCATTGCTGAAACTGGCGGCGAAGAGCGTTGCGAGAAAGTCGTGACCACGGGTGAAGCCAGACGCGATTGCGGGCGGTGAGGCCGAGACAGAGTGTCCTGTGACGCCGCCGAAGTATAAGTAATGTGAAGTAACCTGTTCGTACCCGGATCGTAGTCGGCAAAAAACCGTCGTAGCCTCCGCGCGGCTAGGTTCGACCCGCTGCTGCCTCTGACGAACCAGTAAGTGCCGCCATTCTGATTCGAGTGCCAAAGCCAGACGTTGCAACATGTCTATTGCCGGCTGGCCAACGCGTGGAAGCCCATGCGCCGATGGTATTTCGACAGAGCTATCGAAGAACGGGATCGGAAATTCGAGTCTCATCGTGAGATTTGCGGTCCGGCCGTATTCGACTCGGTAAATTCCTAGCTACCAAAAGTCGAGGCGCTGTGAGATATTCGAGCCATGCATCGCCGCCCGGCGCTGAGGCTGATTTGGCGTCGCAAAGATTTTTTCAAATTCTAATCGCGATGCAACATTAATTTGCTTTATTTTTTCTGGGAAGTGTGAGACTCTTAAAAAGGCAGTTCCGACTGCCTCCGAAGACAGTCTAGTTACCCTGTAGGTACGCCTGCCAGGTAGCATAAACAGCAATTCCCGGCGTGTCCCCCGGCTGGAGGAAACTATGCTGCGTAACTTTCTGTTGCCTGAGAGCATCGCCCGTGCAGACGGCATCGGACCGGAGATCGATCTCGGACCGAAACGAGGAAAGCTTCTGGTGCTTACCCTCGGAATCACAAGAATCCTAGAGCAGGAAAGCCTGGAGGTGTCCGTCTGGGGTTCGCCCGATGGCGAGAGTTGGAGCGCCAGGCCTTTGGCTAAATATCCCCCCAAATATTATTGCGGGCTCTATTCCATTTTGCTGAATCTCGGGTCGCATGCCGACGTACGGTACGTCCGGGTGCAATGGAAGATGAGCCGCTGGAGCAAGCGCGACACCTTGCCCATGTTCGGATTCTACGTATATGCGGAAGAGTCCGGATCGCGGATCAGTGCGGCGGTCGCCTGACTTGAATTAGTAACTACAGACGGTTGATCAGGCTGGCCACGTAGCCGGCGCCGAAGCCGTTGTCGATGTTAACGACAGTTACATTGCTGGCGCAGCTATTCAGCATCCCGAGCAGCGCCGCCAGGCCGTTGAAACTTGCGCCGTAGCCGATACTAGTTGGTACCGCGATCACGGGCACCGAGACCATTCCGCCAATGACGCTGGGTAGCGCTCCTTCCATCCCCGCGACGGCGATGACGACGCGCGCCTGCATAAGCCGCTCGCTGCTCGCCAGCAAACGGTGGATGCCGGCTACGCCGATGTCGGAGATCAACTCCACTTCGTTGCCCATGATTTCCGAAGTGACTTGCGCTTCCTCGGCGACGGGGAGGTCGCTGGTTCCGGCGCAGACCACGGCCAGCTTGCCCTTGCCCCGCCGCGTGCGGTCGCGCCAGATGCGAACGGCGCCGGACGCCGGGAAATAATCGGCGTCGGGAAACTCGGCTTTGAGGATGGTGGCGGCATGCCGGTCGGCGCGAGTTACCAGCAGGTTCTGGGACTTCTCCAGCAGCCGCGACGCGATGGAGACGATCTGATCGGGCGTCTTGCCTTTGCCGAAAACGACCTCCGTCAGGCCGTGGCGCAGCGCGCGGTGGTGATCCAGCTTGGCGAAGCCCAGATCTTCAAACGGCAGGTGGCGCATGCGGTCGAGCGCGGTATCGATATTGACGTCGCCCGCCGAGACCTGTTCGAGAAGGCCGCGGAGTTGATCTTCATCCATCTCCACTTGAGCGTAGCAGAGAGCGAGTTCCGGACTAGCGGCTCACCACTCGATGATCTGTCCCACGTGCAGACCGTAGCGCTTCGCCATGCCGCCGCCCATCTCCAGGGTGTATAGCGATATCTGGTTGCCGCCGTACTGCGGGCACTGGCTGGCCGGCGTCTTGCAGGGCTGAGCGTTTTCAACAATTTCCACAATTTTGTGGTTCTCGTCGAGCCAAATCATGTCCAGAGGAATTAGTGTCTGGTACATCCACGCCTTGTTGTGCGCCGGCTGCGTGTGTACGAAGAGCATGCCGTGGTCGGGCGCGATGGAGGTACGGAACATCATGCCGCGCAGCAGATCCATCTGGTCGATCATGGTCTCGGTGCGGATCACCTGGCCGCCGGGTAGAGTCACAGGCCGGGTGTTGAAATCCTCGGCTGGGTCCGGCTTGGGCCCGCAGCCTGCGAGCGCCAGGAATCCCGCCAGTAAGACAAAGCGCATGAATTAGAATGGTAACGAATCGCCGGAAACGACAAAATGGGATTTTGGAAGCGGCTGCGGCTGACGCTCGAGATGATCAAGTTCGAGCATTCCGTGTTCGCGCTGCCGTTCGCGCTGACGGGCGCGCTGCTGGCGTTCCGGGCCAGCCACCTGGAGACGCGCGTATTCGGCCAAAAAGTGATTTGGATCGTAGTGGCGATGGTGGGCGCGCGGTCGGCCGCGATGGCGTTCAACCGGATTCTGGATGCCCAGATCGACGCCCGCAATCCGCGCACCAGCATGCGGCACATTCCGGCGGGACTGTTGAGCCGGCGCTTCGCCTGGGGATTCGTGACGGCGGCGATCCTGGTTTTTCTGCTGGCCGCGTGGGCACTGAATCCGCTGTGTCTGAAGCTGGCGCCGGCGGCGCTGGCCGTGGTGCTGGGCTACTCCTACACCAAGAGATTCACCACGCTGTCGCACCTGATTCTGGGCTTCGGGCTGGGGATTGCGCCGGCCGCGGCCTGGATCGCGGTCACGGGAGCGCTGGATCCGAGGATTCTCTGGCTCACGGCGGCTGTGACGTTTTGGACCGCGGGCTTCGACATCATTTATTCGTGCCAGGATTATGCGTTCGACCGTGCCGAAGGTCTCTTCAGCCTGCCGCGCCGCTTCGGCATGGCCACGGCGTTATGGATCGCACGCTTCTTTCACTTGGTGATGGTGGCCTGCCTGGTGCTCCTGGCGGCGAGTTTCGGGCTCGGTTGGCTGAGTTGGGCCGGCATCAGCGCCATCGTACTGCTGCTGCTCTATGAGCACAGCCTGGTGCGCGCTGACGACCTGTCTCGCGTCAACGCCGCCTTCTTCACGGTAAATGGTTACGTTAGCGTGTTATTCTTTCTTTTTTGGGCCGCGGACATGTTCCTGCGCGGCCTGAGAACCTGACGCGATGCAGATCAACATTGAAGACCGCCGCTTGGAGCCGATCCTGGATAAAGTTCAGGCGGGCCAGCGCCTGAGTTATGACGACGGCCTCACGCTGTTCCGCAGCCACGACATCCTGACCGTCGGTTATTTGGCTAACCTGGTGCGCGAGCGCAAGCATGGCAGCGTCACCTGGTTTAATGTCAACCGGCACATCAATCCTACCGACGTGTGCGTGGCCAGCTGCAAGCTGTGCGCGTTCGGCAAGCATGCCAAGGATCCCAAGGCCTACACCTGGTCGCTCGAAGAGGTGTGGCATCGTGCGGGCGTGGGCTGGACGGAAGCGGTCACGGAGTTTCACATTGTCGGGGGTTTGCATCCGGAGCTGACGCTGGATTGGTACTGCGAGATGCTGCGCGGGTTGAAGCAGCGCTTTCCGGAAGTGCATCTGAAGGCGTTCACCATGGTGGAGATCGCTTTTCTGGCGCAGCGCAGCAAGCAATCGATTCACGACACGTTGGTGAAGCTGAAAAACGCCGGTATGGATTCGCTGCCGGGCGGCGGGGCTGAGGTCTTTAACGAGCGCGTGCGGCGGATCATCTGCGACCACAAGATCGACGGCCAGCAATGGCTGGATGTGGCGCGGGAAGCGCACCGTGTGGGGCTCAGGTCAAACTGCACGATGCTCTACGGGCACATTGAGAACGAAGTAGACCGCGTGCATCACCTGGTGAAGCTGCGCGAGCTGCAGGACGAGACCGGCGGCTTCCAGACCTTCATTCCGCTGGCCTTCCATCCCGCCAACACAGCGCTGGAGCACATTCCGACCACCACCGGCATGCTGGATTTGAAGATGATCGCGGTGTCGCGGCTAATGCTGGACAACATCGATCACATCAAGGCCTACTGGGTGATGATGACGCCGCCGGTGGCACAGATCGCGCTGCGCTTCGGCGCCGACGACCTGGATGGAACGGTGGTGGAAGAGAAGATCTACCACGATGCGGGATCGACGGTGAGCCAGAGCCTGCGGCGCAGCGAATTGCTGCGTCTGATCCGCGAAGCCGGCCGGGAACCGATGGAGCGGGATACGCTGTATCGTCCCGTCACGCGAACCGAAACCGCGTTTACTGTGTTAGTCTAGCACCCAGTATCTATCCCCAGTATCCGACGCGATAGATTCCCGCGAACTGACGCGTTGGTCTGTGAATTAGTTGGCAACTCGGAGGTGCTGGCTATGATCAGGTTCCTTGGCGTTTTGTTTCTGCTTCTCCCCGCGGTTGTTTACGCGGATTCGCAGTTTACCCTGGTTTCTCCCACGGATGGCGCCACGGTGGTGGTGACCCCGAATCAGGTGTTGCCGGTGATCATGGATGTCGCCGATACAGACACCGGCCTCAGCGCGTTCTACGCCAGGCAGTACGTGACCAGCGTCACCGCCACACCGACTTGCCCGCCGGAGGCGAATCCCTGCGGCAATTACGTGGTGCAGGACGGGCCGGTTCCGCCATTCACCTTGAGGCTCGGATACGAAGGCGCCATCGCGATCATCAAGTTTGAGAACGCTCCACTGGGCTTTTACACCTTCAATCTCTCGATTTCCATCAACGGCTGCTACACGGTTGCGCCGAATTGCCCTTTGCCGGATAGCTATCAAAGCAGCACGAAGTTCACGGTTCAAGTGGTGGGCCGCGTCGGCGCGCAACCCAACGTGCTGCCCGAGTTTGCTGAAGGAGGCGGCCGCTTCCTGACCGACATTCTGGTCGTCAATAATGGCTCGCAGCCGGCGAACTTCACGATCAGCTTTTTTGACGACTCTGGGACGCCTGCTGCCCTGCTATTCGCCGGCCTCGGAACGCTCACCACCTTGACCGACACGGTACCCGCGTTTGGAACGAACACGTATGAAGCCGGCGATATCAGCGCGCCGACGCGCGGTGGATGGGGGCTGATACAAGCGGACCCGTCGCTCACGATTCAGGAAGTGATTCGCAGCCACGGCAGCGACGGCAGTTACTATGAAGCGGCGGTCCCGGCCTACTCGGGAAGCACGGGGTTCCGGCTCTCCTTCGACGCAACGACGTTTACGCCCACCGGAGACCCCATTTACACCGGTTTCGCTGTTGCCAACCTCGACACCAAGAACAGCGCTACGGTTACCTGCACCGCGCGTGACTTCCGCGGGCAGGTGATTCCCGACGCCATCACGATTCCCATGTTGAATCCTTCCGGGCATTGGGCCGACTACCTGTTCCCGGCGTTGACCGGCGCCCGGGGAACGTTGGACTGCACGTCCACCACCCAGGTCGCAGCAATCGGCCTGCGATTTATCGGCAGCAACGCATTTACGTCGCTTCCTGTCGTCACCAAGTAACCCGCTTAAACGCCGAGCGCCTTACGAACAGCCACGTACAAATCCGACAGCTGGCCCTGCGACGCGGGATCGCCGCGGGCGAGCAGAGTAATGAGCTGATCGCGCGAATTGAGCAGCGGCGCGAGGTTCTTGCGCTGATCGCCGGAGAGCGCGGATTTGTCGCCCTGGTCGATTTCAAATCGTGCTCCGGTGAAGAATGCGCTTGCGGATTGGCGGGCGGCTTCGTATTCGGCGCGGCGCGCATCGATCGCCGCTGAGCCGAGATCTTTCTCAAAGCGAGTGACGGTGAGCGCGTGCTCCGCCTTTTCGCGCGCTTGCGATTGCTCGCGAGCCTTGAGCCATTCGGGAACGAAGCCGCCCAGATACGCGGCTACCAGCAGGATCACGTAGATCGCGATCCAGCGGGATTTCTTCTTGGGCGCGGGTGTGGGTTGCGGCGCGTCAGCCATGAAGCCTCCGGCTTCCTATGGTACTGAATGGTTAGCTTGCCAGGAACCGCGCGGTGCCTTCCTTGCCCATGTAGCGGTCTAGCAGACGCGCGTCGGTCTTGCGCAGGTCGACGACAATCAAGCCGTCGAGCGTGTTGCCGAAGGAGCGGTCGATGTGGAATGCCACCAGTTCGCCGCCGAGCTTTAGATATTGCTTCAGCAGGACCGGCACACCTTTGCGGTCGGTTTCGACGTCTGCGATCAGCGCGGAGAGTTCTTCGACGTCCCACACCGTAGCGCCGATCAACTCGTCCGTCAGACGCGAGGGGCGCTGGCGAAGCGGATTGCGGGCGCGCACCAGCGGGGCCAATTCAGGCGAGCGGCGATAGGCGCTGAGGAACTTCACCATCAAGTGGCGCGACGTCGCCGTATAGTCGTTGCTGATGCTCACGGGCCCGAACAACACTTTGTAGCGCGGGTTGCGAACCAGCAACTGGCCGATGCCTTTCCAGAGGAGCAGCAACGCCACGTAGGTCTTCTGATATTCCGGGCGAACGAAGGAACGGCCGAGTTCGAGCGCCGGGCTGATGCGGTCCAGGAAGGACTGCTTCCAATGGAAGAGACTGCTGGTGTAGAGGCCCTTGGCGCCGTAGCGCGACACGATTTCGTCCGACGGCGCGAGGCGGTATGCGCCGGCGATCTCGTGCGCGCGCCGGTTCCAAATGAACAGATGCCAGTAGTGGTCGTCGAAGGCGTCTAAGTCGACGGCTTTGCCCGTGCCCTCGCCCACCTGGCGGAAGGTCACTTCTCGGAGGCGGCCGATTTCATGCACGACGTTGGGCGCTTCTTGCGCACGCGTGAGGAGAACGGAGAATTCCTCGGTTTCTACCAGCGTGCGGTCGGGTGGGAGCTTGGCGATCTCGCTGGCCAGCAGTTCTTCCAATACGCCGGCCGCGGGCGGTTCGCTCACACGCCCGCGCAGCTTCCGTGGCGTCTCGCGATTCTGCAGCAGGTAGGTACGGTGGCGAAGATATCGGGTCAAGGCGACGTCGTCCTGATAGCTGCGAAGCTTTGCCGGCGGAACGGGACTGCCGATGCGCACCTCGATGGTCCGGTCCTGTTTGTTGAAGAATTCGTGCGGAAGCAGGGCCGTCCGGACGCGTGGATGCAGCAGGCCGAGCAGTTGAAACAGAGCGCTGTTGGCGCCGCGGAAGAACATTGGAAGAACCGTGGCGCCCGAGATGCGCACCAGGCGCGCGATGGTCTGGCTCCACTCCGGATCGATGATGGCCCGCTCTTTGAGATTCCAGTGCGCGACTTCACCGGAAGGGAACACGCCCAGCAGGCCGCCCCCTTTGAGCCAGGCGATGGAATCCTTCAAACCGCGCTGGTTGGCGCGAACGGCGCGGCCACCCCCGAACGGATCGACGAAGACGCAATAGTCGCTGGTTTCCGGAAACGCCGCCAGCAGATGATTCGCCATGATCTTAACGTCCGGTCGGATGGAGCGGAGCAGCGCCACTAGCACGGCTCCTTCGATCATCCCGAACGGATGGTTGGCCACGGCCACCACCGGCCCTTGTTTGGGCACCAGCGAAAGATCCTGCTCGGAGACTTGCGGCCGGACGTTCAGCAGGGTGAGGAAACGGTCGGCGAAAGGCTGATCGTCGCGGCTTTGGGCCTGCTGATACAGGCTCTCCAGACGGTCGAGCAGCAGCAGCCGTTCCAGCGCGCCTTCGACAGGCGCAGGCAGCCGTGGGCCCAAAAGGGCGGCGATGGCATCTCGCATTCACAAACAGAACAGCACTGAAATGTTAAGTGGTGATTACTTCGTGGTTACGGTTTCCGCACTGCCCAGGGCTTCACGGCGGAGTTCTTCGTGCGCGGCCTCGGGCACGATGCGCCAATTGTTGTCCGGCTTGGAGGGAAGGTCTTTGTGCTGGAAATAGCGGATCACCAGGTCGCGGATCTCGTCGGGCGAGCGCCAGACGATTTTGGCGCCGCGGAACATGGAGTAACCGGCGCCGCCTCCGGCGCGATAGTTGTTCACCGCGATGCGCAGCGGTTGGTGATCGTCGAGTGGCTTGCCGTGCCAGGTGAGATTGCGAATGCGGTGGCCTGGAGGTTGTGTAAGGTCGATTTCATAGTTCACGCCTTCGGCCATGTCGTAGTTGTAGCCGATGACCTGCGGGTTGATCAGCGGGCCTGTTGAGCAGTCGCCGGAGCAGGTCTGAAAGTAGCGGGCGGCGTTTTCCAGCGCGTCGCGCACCATTTTGCCGTCGCCCTCGATAACGTAGAGCTGGTTTTCGTAGATGTAGAGGCCGGCGATCTCGCGGACCGTGACCGGTCCTTTTTTTACCACCGCTCGGGCGTTGAAGGAGGACGCGAAGGACACATCGGCTTTGGAGTAGTTAAGCTCGACCTGCTGGACCGCGTCGATCAGGGCGGTGTCTTCGACCCGCGCCAAACGGGCGTCCAAGGCGGCAGGGGCGTCGGCGATGGGCGTATTCAGATAGGACTCCGCGAGTTCATGATAGGGGCGCGCGATGTTCAGCACGTTGGGGTCGGCAACGGTGTCGCGGGTGACGGGAATCAAACGGCTGGATTTGGACACGATGCGCCAGCCTCCGGAAGGAGCCGATTCCAACACAAAGTCCATACGGCCGAGCGAAATTCCCCAATTCTTCGGCTGCATGAGTAGCACGCCGCCGATCCGGTATTCGGCTAACTGCTGGTGTGTATGGCCGAACACGATGGCGTCGATGCCGGGAACCTCGGTGGCAATCTGATAGATCATGTTCTCGCGCGAATCACTGTCGGCGGAGGCGCCGAGCTTGGCTTGGCGGTCGAGACCCGAATGCGCGGCGACGATCACGATATCGGGATGCTCGCGCTGGCGCAGTTCCGCTACTTCGCGCCGTACGGCATCCGGACCGTTTTCAAAACGATACCCGTGGTAATGTTCCTCGGGTTCCCAGACCGGGATCAGCGGGGTGGTGACGCCGACAACGGCGATCTTGACGCCCGCTACGGTCTTCACGAAATAGGGCGCAAACGGCTGGACGGTCGCGCCTGGATCGGCACGAATGTTAGAGGAGATCCAGGGGAAGTTCGCCTCCGCGCGGGCATGCGCCAGGTTCTTCAAGCCGAAGTTAAATTCGTGATTGCCGACCACCATGGCGTCGTAACCGATAGCGTTCATGGCCAGCATCATGGGATCGCGCGCGAGCGGCGGTCCCGCGAACGCTAGGCCCTCGGGCAAATGGCCAGTCTCGACGTATTCCTGGTGCACGGCTTCGAGCGGGGTGCCCTGAATGGTGTCGCCGCAGTCGATGAGCAGGTTGTTGGCGTTCTCAGCGCGGGCCGCCTGGATCAAGGTCGCGATTTTAGCCAGGCCCCGCGCCGCGGGTTGGGCGACATAGTAATCGTACGGATAGAGATTGCCGTGCAGGTCGGTGGTGGCGAGCAGCGTGATCTTCAGCTCCGCGGCGGGGCTGAAGGACGCAACGCACAACAGGGCGAGCACTTCTCGCGCAATGCGCATAGTGAGGAACTTCCAGTATAATCGACCTACATGAAGGCACTTCTCGTGAGCATCCTGTTGTGTTCCGCGTTACTGGCCCAGGCGCCGGCGTCCAAGAGGGCGACGGCTAAACGCGCACCGGCCGCGCGGCCATCTTTGCTGAATCCGGCTTCGCTGAGAGCACGGGCACCGGAGGATTTTAAGGTGCAGTTCACGACCACGAAGGGCGATTTCGTGCTGGAAGTTCATCGCGATTGGGCGCCGCTCGGCGCGGACCGGTTCTACAATCTGGTACGGAACGGATTCTTCACCAACGCAGCGTTCTTCCGCGTGGTGCCGGGCTTCATCGTGCAATTTGGCTTGGGCCCCAATCCAGCGGTCAATCGGGCGTGGGAGAATGCGAAGTTCAAAGACGATCCGGTGACACAAAGCAACAAACGCGGGACGCTGACGTTCGCCACCGCCGGGCCGAATACTCGCACGACGCAACTGTTCATCAACTTCCGCGACAACGCTGGATTGGACACCCAGGGCTTCGCTCCGTTCGGCGAGGTTGTGGAGGGCATGGACACGGTGGTCGACAAGATCAGCAGCGCCTACGGCGAGCGTCCACAACAGGACAAGATCACCAACGAAGGCGACGCCTATGTCGCGAAGAACTTCCCGAATATCGACAAAATCAAGCTTGCCAAGATCCTGCCGGCAGTTCCCGCGGCCGACAAGAAATAACTAACGGCTGGAGCCGTCCAGCGGAATTTCGAAATACAGAATGTCCTGGCCGGTGGAAGCGATCTTGATGCCAGTCAAATAGAACTTCGATCCCGGCCGGTAGTCGGTTTGAAAATAGAAAAAACCGTTGGCCGAATCGTGAGGAGGAAGAAGCTTGGCGTTGAAGGCCCGTCCGTCGATCTCCCAAACGTCCAGTGGATATTTGTGCTTGTGCAGGCGCGGAAGCGGGCTTCCGGTCGGCAACGAAGGCCGCTCGGCTCCGCCCAATTGACGAACATCGGCACCCGGGGTGGCCTCCACGTGACGGCCATCTGCGCCCGTATACTCCACCTGCAACTGGTCTAGCTTGAGCGTCTGGTCCGTGTCATTCTGAATGATGACGAGAACGGGCAGAACGCCATACTGATTGGGGTCCAGCTTCCCGAATGCTGTGTGCGCCAGTTCCGGGGTGTTGTAAGCTGCTATCGCCACGGTTATCTTGTCGCTGGTCTGTTTGGCCGTGTAGGACGCAGCGGGCCCCGGCGAAAACTTGGCGGCATCCTTCTTGGAGTCCGCCAGCAGGACTGCCGCAGCCATGAAAACCATCAGGCAAATGGAGAGCGTTCTCATCGGGGTCCTCTATTGGGGGTGCCGCGTCGCCGCGTTCCCGCTGCTTGTATTGTATTTCGCCTATCGCGTGGTGCGCGATCGCCGGTACCTGCAAGGATTTTCTGAGCGCCTGGGCGCCGCGCCTTCATCCTTTGAGCCGACGGCGCCGGGCTCCGTTTGGTTGCACGCCGTTTCGGTTGGTGAAGTCATTTCGGCGGCGGGATTGTTGCGCGAGGTTCGCGAACGTAATCCCAATATTCCGCTGTATGTGTCAGTCGGAACGGTGGCCGGCCGGGCGATCGCGCAAGAGCGTCTCAGCGGCCTGGTGGACGACATCTTTTACGCACCCGTCGACTATGCGTTCGCGGTTCGCCGCGTGCTGGCGCGGATCCGCCCGGCGCTGGTGGTGATTCTCGAAACCGAAATCTGGCCGATGTTGTATCGCGAAGCGAAGCGGGCTGGAAGTTCGGTTGTCATTTTGAACGGCCGCATTTCCGATCGCGCTTTTCCGCGTTACAGGCGTTGGCGCTTTCTGTTCCGGCGCGTACTCCGGGCCGCGGATGCAATCTTCACACAGAGCGAGCAGGACCGGCAGCGCTATATCGAGATCGGCGCTCCGCAGGAGAAAGTGGAAACGCTCGGCAATTTGAAGTACGACGCATCGGCAAGCGCAGCCGCGCCTCCGCGGCTGGTGACCGAGCTGATTGAGAAACTCAAGCCGGCGACCGTGTGGATCGCGGCCAGCACGATGCCGCCCGCCGATCGCGACGATGTCGATGAGGATGAAGCCGTGCTGCGGGCCTTCCAGGAACTGGCACCAATTCATAGCGGCCTGCTGCTGATTCTGGTTCCGCGCAAGCCGGAGCGTTTTGAGGAAGCCGCCGGACGGCTCCGTGCGGCGGGCGTGCGGTTCGCGCGGCGTTCGCACAATGCGATCGAACCTGATTTGACACTGCCGTGCGTGTTCCTGTTGGACTCGATCGGTGAATTGGCGAGCATTTTCCCGGTGGCTGATGTGGTGTTCATGGGCGGCACGGTGGCGCGCCGCGGGGGGCACAACGTGCTGGAGCCGGCCCTGTGCCGGCGCGCCATTATCATTGGTCCGCACATGGAAAACTTCGCTGCAATCGCGGAAGAGTTCCGGCAGCAGGCCGCGCTTATAGAAATCGGCAGGGCTGACGAACTGGCTGACGCGGTCGCGAAGTTGGCCGGCAACGCCGAACTGCGGGAGAGGCTGGGCGCCCGTGCGGCCGAAGTGGCCGCCAAACGGCGCGGCGCTACTCGCAAAGCTGTGGCGGAAATGCTTCGCTGGCACGACCTCGCGGTTCCTTCGTGGAGCCTGATCACGCCGGCGCGGCTTCTGCTCGCGCCGCTGGCGCGACTCTGGACCTTCGCCAGTAACCGGTCGCTTGCCCGGAAAGCGGCGCACGCGCGGCGCTTGGCCACGCCCGTGGTCAGCATCGGCGCCATCAGCATGGGCGGCGCGGGCAAAACGCCGATGGTGGACCACATGGCTGAGCGCCTGCGGGAGCACGGGCATCACCCAGCGATTCTGACTCGCGGCTACCGCCGGCGCTCCATTGAAACCAGCATTGTGATCAAGGCCGGCAAACCGGCGCCCGTGAGTTTCACCGGTGACGAGGCGCAGATCTTCGTTCAATCCGGCTTCGCGGACGCGGGCATCGGCGCCGACCGGTGGGTGACCGGCCGCCTGGTCGAAGAAAAATATGGGCCGGATGTCTTTCTTCTGGATGACGGGTTCCAACATCGCAAGCTGGCGCGCGACCTGGATATCGTTTTGATCGATGCGCTGAATCCCTTCGCGGGCGGAGCAGTTTTTCCGCTGGGGATGCTGCGCGAGCCTCCCAGCGCGCTCGCCCGCGCCGGCGCTTTCGTGATCATGCGCGCCCAGCCGGAGCGCGAATACCAGGGGTTACGCCGTCAACTGCAGGCGATTAACCCCCACGCGCCCATCTTTCGCGCGCGGCTGGATCCACGTCATTGGATCAACCGCCGCACGGGCCTCGCGGAGCATCCGCCCGAAACGTCCGCCGCCGCGTTTTGCGGCTTGGCGAATCCAGGCGCCTATTGGGGGACCTTGCAGTCACTCGGGATCCGCCCGGTGTTCCGCTGGACTTTCCCGGATCATCATCACTACACGAGCAGGGAAGTGCAGCGGCTGGCAGCGCAGGCGCGCATGCATGGAACCAACTTTCTGTTGACCACCGAGAAGGACTCCATGAATCTGCCGGGGCGCGCATCCGAAATGCTGGCGGATATGGGCGTGGAGTTGTATTGGCTGAAGATTGGCCTGCAGGTGGAAGACGAGGGCAAGCTGCTCGAGTTAATCGAGTCGAAATTACGGAAACCGCTTCCTCACGGTCACGGCTCGGCTATGAACTGGGAATCGCAACCTGGTAAATCGTAAGCCCGTTCACGTCGGGAACTAGCAGGTACTTGAGGTCGGTGGTCGCAGCGAATCCGGAGATGCCGAATTGGGTTTGAAACGGATACAACACCGGTGCAGTGGGGGTGTGGGCGTCGACGATCATCAGGTTGCCTGGTCCCGCGGCATCCGTTGACGGCGGATTGTTAATGATCGCGAAGACGTCGGAGCCGAACGGCTGCACCGAATAGGTGCCCATGGTGGACAGGTTGGTCTGAACGGTGGTGATCTCGAACGGGCTTCGGACGTTGGTGATGTCCATGGTGGTGATGGTGAGGTTGCCGGCAATGTCGAAGTCCGGAGTGCCCGGATTGCGGAAGCTGGTGGTGTTTCCGGTCAGCATCAGCAGTTCGTTGTCATAGCCGAACCCCAGGAAGATGGTTGAATCCGCCACGCTGACGCGCGTCACGCCTTGTATGCTGCGGACGTTGCTGACGTCGATCACGTCGAGCGCGGCGTTGCCAATCGTGCTCGTGCCGGTACCGGTCGTACTGGTGACGTAGACGACGCTGGTGCTGGAGATCGGCAGTGCGTTCGGCCGCAGGTAGAGATTGCTGGAGGCGGACGTTCCGTTGGACTGCATGGCGGAAATCAGCGCCGGAAACAGGGTGCTGAAGTCGAACGCCAGGAAGTCGCCGTGCTGGGCGGTGATGTTATTGCGGGAATCGAACTCGTACCAACTGGTGCTGGCGTACCCGGTGGTGCCGACGAAGCTCACGTTTTGAAGAAAATCGTAGGGCGAGGCCCCGGTCGGCTGCTGAACCAGCTTGACGGGCTGGCTGGGATTGGTGAGGCTGTACACGACCCAGGACTGCGCGTTACTTGCCCCGACAATATCTACGAGAATCGGCTGCGACGTAATGGTGTTGAGCATGCATTTGCCGCCGTTGCCGAGCAGATCAGCGTCGCCGAATTCGCCCACGTAGGCCGGATTGGTTACGTCGCTCGTATCAATGATGCGGATTCGATTGGTTCCGCAAACATACGTGGTGTTCCCGTAAATCTGCACATAGCTGGAAGCATCATTGGCGAAATTCACCCTTCCCACACTCGTGAGAAAAGTGGGCGGCGTGGTGCTGGAACCGGACACCGAAAGCATCGCGGAGGCGCTCAGATATCCGCCTACTGTGATCACCAGAGGAAACTCGCCGGTGCCGAGGCCCGAAGGGATCTCTATGTTGGCTTGCGCAAGGCCGGTGAAACCCGGCGTGAGCCCGATGAATTGAACGGTCGCGTCCACGCCGCCAATGGTCGCGGCCCATGAACCGGTGGCTTGTGCGAGTGGCGAATCGGGCGTCTGGTTTCCGTCCGACACAGGATTGTCCACCGGGCCCTGCCCGTTCATATAGACCACAACCACCGAACCCGTCGCGGCTGGATCGGTGCTGGAATTGAGCGTGTAGCCTTCCGACGCGTTTTGCGCGACCGCATGATTGCTGGTGTCTTGGAAGATGCCGGGCGCGCTGGTGGTTACTGTGAACGTGAACGGCACGCTGTTGCCGCCGCCCCGCGTGACATAGACATGGGCGGTCCCGGGAGCCACGCTGCTGGGCACCTGAAAGTTGATCTGTGTCTGGCTGGCGTAAAGCAGTGGGACTGGGACCGGCGAGTTATTGATATACACGGTAGCGCCGGCCAGGCTGCGTGGCAGGGGAAAGCCGGTGGCCTGCGCCGTCCCGTTGGCCAGGTTCGTGCCGAAAATACTCGCCAGCGCGCCCGGCGCCACTCGCGGCGCATAGCTGGCCGCGTCGGTGACGGCATTGATCACGGTCTGTGCGGATGCAAGCGAAACGGAAAACAGGGAGATTGCTAAGAGAGTCGGAATCCTCATCCAATTAACAGTTTGACGTCGCCTTTCCGGATTGCGTTCATCCCTTTCGTAGAGTGCGGAAGACGGCGCGAGGCGGCCCGTAACTGTTTCGTCAACAGGGAGATGGCTGCTATAATGTGGCGCATGGGAGAAAACCAGAGCGGCAGTCCCATGAAGAAGATCATTTTGCTGCGGCCGCGCGGGTTTTGCGCCGGGGTGGTGCGAGCCATCGACGTGGTGAAGATCGTTCTAAATCTCTACGGGGCACCGGTTTACGTCCGCAAGGAGATTGTACATAACCGGCACGTTGTGGATGAACTGCGCCAGGCCGGGGCGATTTTCGTGGAGGAACTCAGCGAGGTGCCCGAGGGCGCGCGCGTGATCTTCAGCGCGCACGGCGTGTCACCTGCGGTCCGGGAAGAAGCCAAAGCACGCAAACTGCAGGTGATCGACGCCACCTGCCCGCTGGTCACCAAAGTTCACCTGGAGGCGGTTCGGTTTGCGCGGCAGGATTACACCATCGTTTTGATCGGCCATGCCGGGCATGACGAAGTGATCGGAACGCTGGGCGAAGCGCCGGAGGCCGCTATCCTCGTTTCTTCCGTGGAAGATGTGGACCGCCTGAAAGTGAAAGACCCCTCCAGGATTTCCTACCTCACCCAGACCACGCTGAGCCTGGATGAGACCAAGGACATCGTGGAACGCTTGAAGCAGCGATTCCCGGCCATCAAGGGGCCGAAAACTCAAGACATCTGCTATGCAACCGAGAACCGCCAGTTGGGCGTCAAAGCGGTAGTGCCATTAACCGATGTTTTGCTGGTGGTTGGGTCCCAGAACAGTTCGAACTCGCGCCGGCTGGTGGAAGTTTGCCAGAACGAAGGCATTCCAGCCTACCTGGTGGATGACAGCCGAGAAGTGAACCCGCTCTGGCTGGAGGGCGCCCAGACGGTGGCCGTTACGGCGGGCGCTTCGGCTCCCGAAAACCTGGTGCAGGAACTGATCCAGTCGCTCGAAACGCAGTTCGGTTTCGACTACATGGAAGAGATGGAACTGAAAGAAGAAGACGTGCGGTTCCATCTGCCCGCGGACCTGGAACGTTCGGCGCTGAAGCTGACTACCATCGCGAGCGTATGACCCCGCAGTTGCAAGTCGCCGATTCCCAGTTGGCGGCCACGTCTCAGGCCGCACGCCGGGCAGTGGAATATCTGCTGCGCACCCAGTTCGAGCCGGGTTATTGGTGGGCGGAACTGACCGCCGACACGACGCTCGAATCCGACTACATTCTGCTGCAGCTTTGGCTGCACCCGCCGGTAGAGGGCGTCTGGAATCCGCCAACGCGGCCGCTGATCGACAAAGCGGTGGAATCGATTCTGGCGCGCCAGTTGCCGGACGGCGGATTCAATATTTATCCACAGGGGCCGTCGGACGTCAGCGCGACGATCAAGGCGTATTTCGCGCTCAAGCTGGCTGGCGTGGATTACAACGATCCGCGTCTGGCTCTGGCGCGGGAGCGCATTCTGGCGCTGGGCGGCTTTCAAGCGGCGAACAGTTACGTCAAGATCAACCTCAGCCTGTTCGATCTTTTCCCGCGCGACCACGCGCCGACGATTCCGCCTGAGATCGTACTGTTCCGACGGTTCATTTACGAGATGTCGTCGTGGACGCGGGCCATCGTGATTCCGCTCTCGATCGTCCATGCAATGAATCCGCGACGCCCGGTTCCCGCCGGCTTCAACCTGCAGGAGCTGTTCCTTCCCGGAGTGAGCCTGGATCTTTCGCACGACCGCTCGTTGTTCAGCTGGCGCAACGTGTTTCTCCGGCTGGATGTCTTTCTAAAGGTTTGGGAGAAGTACGGTTCCAAGAAGCTGCGCGCGCGGGCCATCCAAAAAGCGCAGGAATGGACTCTGGAGCGGACGCGCTACACCGACGGTCTTGCAGCGATTTATCCGCCCATGATGTACGTCATCATGGCGCTGGACCTGCTGGGATTCGCGCCGGATCATCCCGATCGCGTGGAAGCGCAGAAACAGTTCGACGCCTTGATGGTGGATGACGGCCAGCGCTTCTTCTTCCAGCCTTGCTATTCGGTGGTGTGGGACACGGCCATCGCGGCTTTCGCATTAGGCGAATCCATGGAGCCGCCGAGCGAAGCTCTGCGCCGCTGCGCCGACTGGCTGCTGACGAAGGAAGTGAGGCGCAAGGGCGACTGGTCGGTGAAGCGTCCGAATACTGAGCCATCCGGCTGGTATTTCGAGTTCGCCAATGAGTTTTATCCCGACATCGACGACACCGCGATGGTTCTGCTGGCGCTGGCGCGGTCGGAAGGCTCGCGGACGGAGCAGCAGCGGACCGTGGAACGAAGGGCGCTGCAATGGCTGATCGACATGCAGTCGAAGGACGGCGGCTGGGCGGCGTTCGATGTGGACAACGACTGGCGTCCGCTCAGTTACGTGCCCTTTGCCGACCACAATGCGATGCTCGATCCAACCTGCCCGGACATCACCGGGCGCGTGCTGGAAGCGCTGTGCGCCCACGGCTACGACCGGTCGCATCCGGCTGTGCAGAAGGGCATCGAGTACCTGATCCGGACTCAGGAGCAGGATGGGAGCTGGTACGGGCGCTGGGGCGTCGATTACGTTTACGGAACATTCCTGGCGCTCCGCGGGCTGGAGGCAGCCGGCGTCAGCGATCGCGAGGCTTACGTGCAGCGCGCGCTCGAGTGGGTGCGCTCCATTCAAAATTTCGACGGCGGTTGGGGCGAAAGCTGCGAAAGCTACAAGCAGTCGAGTTATGTGCCGGCTCCGAGCACGCCCTCTCAGACCGCGTGGGCCATTCTGGCCCTCCTGGCCGGCGGAGATACGACCAGCACCAGCTTGCAGGATGGAATCGAGTACCTGGTTCGAACGCAGAAAAGCGATGGAACGTGGGATGAGGAACTAGCCACCGGCACGGGATTCCCCCAGGTCTTCTACCTGTGTTATCACCTGTACCGGAACTCTTTCCCCTTGCTGGCCTTGAACGTATTTCTCAAAGCCAGGTCTGGATCGAGAGAGAAAAACTAATCGAGTGAGACCGACGCTGGTAACGGGGGCGACCGGTTTCCTGGGCTGGCATGTAGCGAAAAGACTGCTCGCCCGCGGGGATGAGGTGCGGGCTTTGGTGAGGTCGACCAGCAAAGTTCCCGAACTGGACCTGGAGGTAGTCACGGGCGATCTGCGTGATCTGGAATCGCTCCGGCGCGCCGTGGCCGGTTGCCAGGTGGTGTATCACGTGGCAGCGGATTACCGCCTGTGGGCCAAAGATCCGCGCGAACTCTACGCCTCCAACGTGGAAGGGACGAGGAACCTGCTGCTCGCGGCGCGCGAGGCCGGAGTGGAGCGCATTGTGTATACCAGCACGGTGGGATGTATCGGAATTCCTCAGGATCGGCCTGGCGACGAAGCCACGAAAGTGAGCCTGGAGGAAATGACGGGCGATTATAAACGCTCGAAGTTTCAGGCTGAGCAGGTGGCGCTGGAGTTTGCCCGTTCCGGGCTTCCGGTGGTGATCGTGAATCCGACTACGCCTGTGGGCGACCACGATTTCAAACCCACGCCGACCGGCAAGGTCGTCGTGGATTACCTCAAGGGTGACATGCCGGCGTTTGTGGACACGGGTCTGAATCTGGTGGACGTGAACGACACGGCCTCGGGTCATCTACTGGCCTGCGAGTGTGGCCGCATCGGAGAGCGGTACATCCTGGGCTGCGAGAATCTGACCCTGCAGCAAATTCTTGATAGGCTCGCCACCGTCAGTGGCGGCGAAGCGCCTCGCTGGCGCATCCCCTACAGCGTGGCCTATGTCGCGGGCCTGGCCAGCACGGGCTGGGCAAACCTGACGGGGCATGAGCCGCGAGCGCCGTTGGACGGTGTCAAGATGGCGCGAAAGAAGATGTTCGTTTCGCAGGACAAGGCGAAGCGCGAACTGGGATTTAACCCCGGGCCGGTGGATGGCGCCCTGAAACGCGCTGTGGATTGGTTCCGGGCCAATGGTTACGTCTGATTGCTGGTCTTGATTGCCGCTGAGCGACGTGAGTTGGAAGGGCTGCTCGAACATGCCGAAGAAATTCGCAATCCGGATTGGCCGCTGGATTTCGCGAGAATGGCCCGCTTGAACGGCGGGGACATTGCGGTAGCGGCGAATGGACCGGGACCGAACCTGGCAGGCCAAGCCGCCGACACCGCGAAAGAGTATCTTGGGATGGGGATGGACGGTTTGGTTAGCGTGGGCTTTTGCGGTGCGCTGAACCCCGCGCTCGGTGTGTGCACGATCTTTGTCGCCACTGAGGTCGAAGGCGTGGGCCAAGCTGCGGTGCCCGCCAGCGCGAGGCCCTACCGGACCGGCAAACTGCTTTCCGTGGACCGCGTGGTTAACACTGTTTCAGAGAAAGTGGAGCTTCATGCCGCTGGCGCGGACGCGGTCGAAATGGAGGCTGCTGGGGTGGGCGCCCGAGCCAGGCAATGGAAGATTCCGTTCTATGCCGTCCGCGTGGTGACGGATACGGCGGAGGAAGGCTTTCCGCTGGACTTCAATCGCGTACGCGACGCCCAAGGCCGTTTCAGCCGCGCGAAGATCCTGGCAGCCGCGGCCCGCAGGCCGGCCGCACTTTTGCCGGAGCTAGTGAAGTTGAACAAAAGATCGAAGCGCGCCGCCAAGGCGCTAGGAGACTTTCTTGCCGACGCTCGATTCTGAATTAGTGGCCGCGCCCGCCACCATGAAGGCCGCCGTTTATACCGGCCAGAGCACAGTGTCCGTCAAAGAGGTGCCGACGCCGGCCATCGGTGCGGGCGAATTGCTGATTCGTGTGGAGAGCTGCGGAATCTGCCATACCGATCTCAAGAAGATCGAATACAATCTGCTGGAACCGCCGCGCATCTTCGGGCATGAGACTGCCGGAGTGGTAGCCGATGTGGGCGCGGGAGTCCGGAACTTCTCGGCCGGCGACCGGGTGATCGTGTTTCACCATATCCCCTGCCTGGAATGCTTCTATTGCCGTCACAAGCTGTACGCGCAGTGTTCGGTTTACAAGAAAGTCGGGGTGACGGCGGGCTACGAACCGTCCGGCGGAGGCTTTTCGCAGTATGTCCGCGTAATGGACTGGATCGCGCTGCGGGGCGTGGAGAAGATTCCCGCGGGCGTTTCATTCGATCGCGCCTCCTTTGTCGAGCCGGTGAACACTTGCCTGAAGGGCGTCGAGCAACTGGACCCGCGCGCCGAAGATGTCGTTGTGATCCTGGGGCAAGGACCCATTGGTTTGCTGTTCACCATGTTAGTCCAGCGATCCGGCGCCACCATGATCGCCACTGATAGCATGCCTTACCGCCGCGAACTGGCGCTCCGCTTCGGCGCCGCTGTCGCGCTGGATCCTCGCGATCCGGCAGTGCCGGAACGGATTATGGAAATGACCGGCGGCCGCGGCGCCGATGCCGTCATCGTCGCTGCTTCCGCGCCGGGAATCGTCGAGCAAGCGGTGAAATGCTCCCGGCCGGGCAGCCGCATCCTCTTGTTCGCCCAGACCTCGCATCGGGAACGCGTTGAGGTCTCGGGCGCGGATGTGTGCGTTGGAGAACGCACGATTTTCGGTTCTTATAGCGCTTCGGTGGATCTTCAGAAAGAGTCGGCGCATCTTGTGTTTAGCGGCGCACTGCCGGTGGAGGACTTGGTTTCACACCGCTTTGCCTTGAACGAGATCCGGGCGGGTATCGACCTGGCGTTGCATCCTGAGCCTAAATCGTTGAAAATTATAGTTCAGCCGCAAAGGTGGTCTTAGTGAACCGAGAGATGATAGCCGCCGTACTCTATGGTAAAGAAAATTTACAGATAGAGTCGGTGTCTGTGCCGGAGATAGGAGACGGGGACGTACTGGTACGTGTTCAGGCCGCTCTTACCTGTGGCACCGACGTGAAAGTGTTCCGGCGGGGTTACCACGCCCGCATGATCGTGCCGCCCGCCCTGTTCGGGCACGAGCTGTCCGGCGACATCGTCGCCGTGGGCAAGGATGTGCGGAATTTCCGCGTAGGCCAGCGCGTCGTGGCCGCCAATTCGGCTCCCTGTGGAGAGTGCTTCTACTGCCGCCGCGGCAGCGAGAACCTATGTGACGACCTGCTCTTCAACAACGGCGCGTATGCCGAGTACATTCGCATTCCCGCCCGCATTGTCGAGCGGAACATGCACGAAATCCCCGAGCACGTGGATTACAAGGACGCTGCGTTGGTGGAGCCGCTGGCGTGCGTGCTGCGCGGTCTGGATGAGACCGGTGTTCGTCCGGGTGACTCCGTGGCGGTCCTGGGCCTGGGGCCCATTGGACTGATGTTCGTGCGCCTGGCGAAGGCTTATGGCGCGCGCGTGCTGGCGATCGGGCGCCGCCAGACGCAACTCGAACGCGCGAAAAACATGGGCGCGGACGAACTAGTGATTTCTGGCGAAACCGACGAGACGGTGGAGAAAGTGCGGAACCTGACGGGCGGGCGCGGCGCCGACATCGCCATTGAGGCCGTGGGCCATCCCGACGTTTGGGAAACCGCGATGAAATCGCTGCGGCGCGGCGGCGTGGTGAATTTCTTCGGAGGCTGCCCCAACGACAGCCAGATCCACCTGGACACCTCGCTGATGCACTATTCGGAAATCACCTGCACGGCGAGCTTCCACCACACACCGGCCCAGATCCGGAAAGCGCTGGACTTTGTGAGCCGCGGCGTGATCACCGCGCGCGACTTTGTGAACCGTGTGGAACCGCTCACCAACCTGCTGGAAGTGATGCGGCACCTGATGAGCCACAACGGTCACTTGAAGACCGCTATCATACCCTAGTGCCGCTGCTCGCGCCCAAAGAGTACGTCTACTCGGCCGAGGCGCTGGGCGATACCTACACCCCAGCCAGCGCCGAGCAATACACGCGCTGGCTGGCCACGCACCATTACGAGAATTTCCACGTCGTCACCTTCCTTCTTCCAAAACGTCTGCACCAGGACTTCTACAACGTATACGCCTTTTGCCGTTGGGCCGACGATCTGGGCGACGAGATCGGCAGCGCCACGGAAAGCCTGCGCCTGCTGGCTTGGTGGCGCTCGGAACTCGAGGCGATGTACGAGGGTCACGTCAAGCATCCCGTCTTCGTCGCATTAGAAGGGACAGTTCACAAATACAACCTGCCGATGCAGCTGTTCGCCGATCTCATCAGCGCGTTCGAGCAGGACCAGCGCATCACCCGCTACGCCACCTGGCTGGACCTGTTCGGCTATTGCCGCTATTCGGCGAATCCGGTGGGCCGACTGGTGTTGCGGTTGTGCGGCTACGCCGACGAGGAACTGGACCGGCTTTCCGACGCCACCTGCACGGCGCTGCAGCTCGCCAATTTTTGGCAGGACGTCACCGTAGATCTGGAGAAGGACCGGGTTTACTTACCATTGGACCTGCTCGCCCGGCACGGTTACACGCTCGAAGAGCTGCGGGCGGGCACATTCAATCCGGCGTTCCGAGACGCGATGCGCGACGCCGTGGAGGTTGCGCGCAAACTGTTCTTGGAAGGCCTTCCGCTGGTGGAGAGGGTGGACCGTCGACTGTCCTTCGATCTGGACCTGTTCAGCCGCGGCGGCATGCGAGTGCTGGAGAAGATCGAGCGGCAGAACTACAACGTGCTGGCGCGCCGCCCTGCCATTTCGAAGTTCGAGCGGGTGCGGCTACTGGTTGGAACCCTGTGGAACGCGCTGTAAGCCTTCCTTCCTCCTACTCCTTCTGCTGTGACATCGCCCGGAAGCGGGCGCGCAACTTCTATTACTCCTTTCTGCTGCTTTCGCGCCAGCAACGCGAGGCCATGTGCGCCATTTACGCGTTCATGCGCTACTGCGACGACATCAGCGAAGGCGAGGGCGCCTCGCGGGAAGCGATCGAGCGCTGGCGACGCGATTTGGATTGCGCGCTTCTGGGCCAGTATGGCGATAATCCGCTGTGGCCCGCGTTTCACGACACGGTTCAGCGCTTCCGCATCCCGCACGAATATTTCCACGAGATGATCGAAGGCGTGAGTTCGGACTTGCAGCCGCGCCAGATCCAAACCTTCGACGAGCTGTACCATTACTGCTACCAGGTGGCGAGTGTTGTCGGTCTGACCATCATTCATATCTTCGGTTTTGAGTCGCCGGAAGCGCTGAAGCTCGCGGAAAAGTGTGGCATCGCCTTTCAATTGACCAACATCCTGCGGGATGTGCGGGAGGATCAGGAGAATCGGCGGATCTATCTCCCCGCCGAAGATATCGCGCGATGCGGCGCCGACCTCGGGAAGCATGACGACAATTTCGTCCGCCTGATGAGCTTCGAGGCACAGCGCGCACGCCAATATTACGACGAATCGCGCCCGCTGCTGGGACTCGTCCACAAGCGCAGCCGCGCGTCGCTGTGGGCACTGATCGAGATCTACCGGCGCCTGCTCGGGCGCATCGAACGTTCTAACTTCGACGTGCTCTCGCGGCGCATCCGCGTCCCCACCTGGGAGAAACTCGCCATTCTCGCCGGAGCGGCGCTGCGTTAGGGCTGTGCGATAATACTCCGCAATGACGGGGCCCGAACCGGACGTTACTACTCTGCTGGGAGCCTGGAGCCGCGGCGACCGTGACGCTCTGGAGAAGCTGGTGCCGGTCGTCTACGAAGAGCTCAGGAAGCTCGCCGCCAGCCACTTGCGGCGGGAAGCGGATCCCCACACCCTGCAGCCCACCGCGTTGGTTCACGAAGTATATCTCCGGCTGGCGGGACAGCGCCAGGTGGATTTTCACAGTCGAACCCATTTCTACGGCGCCGCCGCGCAGATCATCCGCCGCATTCTGGTGGATCACGCCCGGGAGAAACTGGCGTCCAAGCGCGGAGGGGACGCCCAACGAGTCACTTTGGAGGCGGCGTCCATCCTTCCCGCACAGAAAGACGTAGATCTGATCGAGCTGGACACCGCGCTTTCCGAACTGGCCGAGTTCGATCCCCAAAAGGCCCGCGTGGTGGAGTTACGCTATTTCGCAGGACTCTCCGTCCCACAGACGGCCGAACTGCTGGGCACGTCGGAGCGCACCGTTAAACGCGAATGGGCGGTTGCGAGGGGCTGGCTGTTCGAACGGCTGAATGCGGCCGGCCCACCGCCCTCGCAACCCTGACGATTCCGATACCGCGGGCGCTTACAATACAGAGTTATTCACTACGGTACAGTCAGCCGAAAGCGTGATCCCGCCGTCACTCTTATGAACGGTATTACCAATTGCTGTGGAGGGGCACACCCCCTGAATACCTGGACCAGCGTTTGTCTCAATCACGTTGTTGATCACCGAACTTTGCACCGTGTTGATACCCATGGTCCCGTTTTTGAACACCGTGTTGTCGGTAACGACACTGCTTTGCGCCTGTATCCCACCTCCGCCGCACGTCGATACATGATTGCTCCTCGCCGTTCCACTGGCAATGTTAAGGCCAATGCCTGACATCTGGGTTATGGTTACGTTTTCAACCGTGCCGCCCTGGACTAAGACGCCAATACCGAACCCTTTCACGATTCCGTTGTACACCGCGACGGTGGTCAACCCATCACCATGAATACCGGTCCCGGCGTTTTGGTCAGTGCACCCAACGAAGATAAACTCCCCGCTGCCGATAATGATCGTGCTCGTGCTGCAAGAGTTCGGACCAACAACGCTAAAGCCGTTTAGGTCGAGAGTGACATTCGCGTTGTTAGTGACGAGGATCGCATCCAGATTGTCGCTGGCGACGGTGACATTACCCGACAAGCGATAGCTCCCGGACTGACAGATCGTGATCAGCGCAGAAGGTGATTTCGCGCACCCGGGCAAGCCGTTGATTGCCGTATTTTGGTTAATCAATACGGTGCCGTCGGCTGCGGGCGCCTTCGAAGGAAAGCACGCGGCCGCGGCCAAGAAAAGAGTCGCGCCAATGTGCAGCTTGAAGTTTTGCATCATAGATCGCTCCTAAGGGACGTTGTTGGCGAGCGCACAGCCCGTGAAGGCGGTGTGGATCGAGCCGAAAGTATTGAACGGTGCTGTGTTCCCGATGAGGTTGCTGGGACAGGAGGTACTTATGCCCGACGCTCCGTTCTCGCTGCTCATGTTATTCGTGAACGTGGACTGGTCGCCCGCGAATCCATCTCCAAAGTTGTTCAGTGCAATGTTCCCGCTGATGATGGACAGGTCACCGACAATGCCGGCGGCGCCGTTCAGGGAAACGAAACTTCCCCTTACGATGGATCCCTGTCTGACCGAGATTCCTGCGAGTTTATTGCTGGTGGACCGGATCGAATCGACGCGCCCCTGAATCGTAACACCTTCTATGAAGCCGCTGACACTGCCGTTGGTGAGAGAAATAGCGACGGCTGTGTTAGCAGACTTAATCCCAACTCCAGTCTCAGAGCCAGTGCAAACAATCGCATTGCCTGAACCTGTGCAGACGGCCGATCCGCTGACGGAGAAACCGTTTAGGTCCAGCGTGACGTTGGAGGCGTTGATATCGATGGCGTCCTTGGTCGGGTCAGTGACAGTGAGGTTCCCCGATAGCCGGTAACTGCCGGGCTGGCAGATCACGATCGGGAAACCCGAGCTGCCGCACCCGGGAAGGCCCGTGATGGATGTCGATTGATTGATCAGTACTACTCCATCCGCGGCGTATGTATTCGAGGCAAGTGCGAGCGCAAAGGCCACCGCCCCAAGAGCAATCAGATGTTTCATAGAATTCACCTTTCAGCGGCGGCGGGCGGCTAGCAAAGCCCCAAGCCCCGCGGCAAGAAATAGAAACAGGGAAGGTTCCGGAACGGCCGAAGTCGCAGCACCTTCGGCGCCGGTAAGAATGCCCTGCAGGTCGGTCTGACTGCCGTCATCGAAGTTCCGCAGGAATTCGAACTCGGACGGGCTGGCGCTTACGTCTCCCGTCAATCCCCCGGCCTGCGATTGAAGTGCGCTTAGACCGGTGACCGTTCCAGCGAAGTAAAGGTCCAGGAAGTCCGAGGTGAAGCAGTTCGCGAAAGAGGAACAGACCAGGAAAGAAGCCGTACCCGAGCCGAAGGCGCCGGGCGTCGAGAATTCAATGAAATTCCCAGCGGCGGTTGAGTACGTGAATGAATATGAGTCGAATGTCAGAGTCAGGCTCGCGTCGTTCAAGGTGAAGTTCCCGCCGGATTGCGTGGCGGTAGTGGGATCGTACGTGAACACGATGGAAAAAGGATCGCCGTAGCTGATCGTGCTCGGGTCGGTGATGACGGGATCGCCGCTGCCGACGGCGGTGCCGTCGGAACTGAGATTGCCGCTGATTGTGATCGAATCCGCCTGAGCGGATTGTGCGCACGCGAGAACTGCCAAGCATCCGAGTATGGATAGAAGTTTCGTCATAAAATAGTCCACTCCTCGATGGAAAGAGGCGGGGCGAGGGCGCCGGTGTCAGACATGACGTCAGCGGTGATTGGCCCGGCGCCCGGCCCCCGTGCAGCTAAAACCGCCAATCCGCCGCCTCTCCCCATTCGTTCACTCCTCCGGACGTCAAATCTCCTTGGAGAACGCGTCACAACAACATCGCGGGATCGCCTGCCGACAGGGGCCACAGGAAAAGCCACTGAAAGTACTAGCGGTCCTATCCACCATTGATAAAGGACTGGACATCGGCGGGCGGCCTGCCGCAGAATATCTGCTGCCGGGCAATGTTGGAGAACGACTGGTCGGAAATCGAGCGGGTGGTCGGAGAGGCGCTGGAACTGCCAGAGCCGGAGCGCCGCGTTTACATCGAGAACGCAGGTTTGCCGCACGGCATCCGCAGGCGCGCCGAATCCCTGCTGGATGCCTGCCGGCGTTCTGACGGCTATCTGGAAGAACCTCCGGTGCTTCTAGACCTGGCCGAGGCACCCGCTGGGGAGCGCGTTGGCTCGCACTGCGGATCCTGGCGTTTGACTGAAGTGTTGGGATCGGGCGGCATGGGTACGGTGTACCGCGCTGAAAGGGACGACCAACAGTTCAGCCAGGTGGCCGCGGTAAAGGTGATCGGCGCAGGGCCGGTCGGCACTTCGCTGGAGCGGCGCTTTCGCGAAGAACGGCAGATCCTGGCGCGCCTGGAACATCCGAATATCGCCCGTTTGATCGATGGCGGCGTCGCAAACGACGGCTCATCTTACCTGGTGATGGAGTATGTCGACGGCGCTCCGATCGGCGCCTGGTGCCGCGAGCGCTCGCTCGACACACGTGATCGGCTGCGCCTCTTCCGGAAAGTTTGCGAGGCGGTCGGGTACGCGCACCAAAACCTGGTGGTGCATTGCGACCTGAAGTCGGGCAACATTCTCATCACGCCGGACGGCGTTCCGAAGTTACTGGATTTCGGAATCGCCCGGTTTCTGGCGCGGGATGACGAAGTGACGGCAACGCTGTGGAAGCCGATGACCCCCGATTACGCCAGTCCCGAACAGATTCGAGGAGTTCCGTTAAGCATTGCTAGCGACATCTATTCTCTGGGAGTTCTGCTGTATGAACTATTAACTGGAAATCGGCCCTATCGGCTCGCCGGCAAGACGTTGGACGAAGTTCTGGAAATCGTTTGCGAACGGGAGCCGGAGAAGCCACAGACTGGCGCAAAGGACTTGGATGCCATCGTCCTGAAAGCCATGCGCAAGGAACCGGCCCGGCGTTATAGTTCGGCGGGAGAACTTTCGGCCGACATCGGGCGCTACCTGGACGGCCTGCCGGTGGAAGCGCAGCCCCCGAGCGCGGGCTACGTACTGGGCAAGTTTGTCGCGCGCCACCGGGCCGGCGTAGCTGTGGCGGCGCTGGTTGTGCTGTTCGCGGCGGTGGCGGGCGGCGTTATCTTTCGCCAGTCGCGCATCGCCGAACAACGGTTTGATCAGGTTCGCCAATTGGCGCACTTCATGATTTTCGATCTGCATGACGCCGTCCGTCCCTTGGCCGGGTCTACACCGGTTCGCAAGATGATGGCGGCGCAAGGGCTGGAGTACCTCGACAAGCTGGCCGCAAGCGCGGGTGGCGACGAGAGTCTGCAACGGGAGCTTGGGTTGGCCTACCTCCGGCTCGGCGACGTTTCCGGCAAACCCTCGCAGGCCAACCTGGGCGATTCCCCCGGCGCCATTCGAAGCTACCGCAAGGCGCTCGCCTTGTTGGAGCCGTTGTATTCCAAGTACCCGGCGGATCTCGCCCTGGGACGGGCGGTGGCCCGGATATACCAGAATCTCAGTGAAGTCTATAATGTCGCGCAGAAGGGCGGCGCGGAGGCACATACCGCCGCTGAGATGGTTTTGCGGGTGAATCAAAAGATGGCTCAGGCATCCCCTGGCGCCGATACGCGGGAAGGTCTGGCGATCGCCTACTTCACGTTGGCCAACGTAGACGCCAATATCGGCCGCCGGCGCGAAGCTCTGGAAGGCCTGCAACAAGCAACCAGGATCTTCGAAGATCTCCTCGCCGAACAGGCCGGCGACGCCACGCGCCAAAGAAACGCGGCCCTGGGCCACAAGTACATCGCCTCCCTCATGGTGGACCTGGGTGACGCGGAACACAGTGAGCCGCACCTCGAGCGGGCCGAGGAGCTGGATTCGCGGCGCGTGGACGCTAGTCCGTCGAATCGTCAGGCCAAGCTCGACTTGTCATTCGACTACAGCCAGGACGGCACGTTTTTCAAGAACACGAAGCACGACTACGCCGCCGCGCTGGACTCGTTTGAAAAGGCATTGGCAATTCGGGAGGAGTTGTCCGGATCGGATCCGCGCGATGTGCAATTGCGGGACCGTATCGCTTATCTGCACGGAGAGATTGCGGCCGTGCTGCTCAGCTTGAAACGGCATGCCGAGGCACGGGACCACGCCGCTCAAGCCGTGAAGATCGCGGGAGGACTGCTGGCGCATGAAGCTTCCCCGCACAATCGCGAAATGCTGGCGCAGGCGCAGGAGACGCTGCGCAAGACCGAAACTGCCACGCTCGATAGAGACGCGCGTTAGCACCTGTTTGCGAGCCTACAGACTTGCCGGCGCCTTGCCGATGGTTAAGTGGCAGTGTTTCGATGATCATCTCGCGGACCCCACTTAGAATCTCCATCGGCGGCGGAGGCACTGACCTGCCTTCCTATTACAGCCGTTTCGGCGGATTTGTCATTTCAGCGGCCATCAACAAGCACATTTATGTAGGTCTGAATGAGTCCTTCGGCGGAGGATACTTCCTGAAGTATTCCGCATTGGAACAAGCCGCCACGCTGGACGACATCCGCCACCAGTTGATCCGTGAAGTGCTGCGCATGCACGAAGTGCCGCCGCCGCTCGAAGTGGTCAGCATGGCGGACATCCCCGCGGGTACGGGCTTGGGGTCGTCGGGCGCGTTCACCGTCGGCTTGCTGAGGGCGGTTCACGCTTTGAAGCGCAAGTATGTCGACCCCGGCGTGGTGGCGGAGGAAGCCTGCAAAATCGAGATCGAACTTTTACAGCAGCCGGTGGGCAAGCAGGATCAATACATTGCGGCCTTCGGGGGCCTGGCTTGCTTCGAGTTCGCTGAAGACGGGCAAGTGAATGTCAGCCCGCTCAATATCAGCAACAGCACGCTGTACGACCTGGAAGAGCACCTGCTCATGTTCTTCACGGGCTATTCGCGCAACGCTTCCTCCGTGCTGGACGACCAGAAAGTCCGGTCCGAGCTGGGCGATACGGCGATGCTCGACAACCTGCACTTCACCAAGCAGCTCGGCCAATGCATCAAACAGGCGCTCGAAGCCGGCAACACGCGCCGCTTCGGCGAGCTGATGCACGAACATTGGCTGCACAAACGAAAACGCTCGCCCGGCACGTCCAACAACGGCATCAATCGGTGGTACGACGTTGGCCGCGACAATGGTGCCATCGGCGGCAAGCTGGTGGGAGCGGGCGGCGGCGGCTTCCTGTTGTTTTACGCCGAGGATCGGGATGCGCTTCGTCGCGCGATGAATGCCGAAGGGCTGCGCGAGGTCCGGTTCGCTTTCGACCACGAAGGCTCCAAGCTTTTGGCGCGGGATTAGCCATGCAGTGCGTCATTCTGGCCGGTGGATTGGGAACGCGCATGCGCCCGCTCACGGATACCTGCCCCAAGACGCTGCTACCGGTCTCCGGCCGGCCATTCGCCTATCACCAGATGCATTGGCTGGCGGCGCAAGGCATCACAGACGTAGTCTATTCGATCGGGCACAAAGGGGAAATGATCCGGCGGTATTGGGAGCAGGAGCCGTCGCCCATTCCCTCGCTGCGATATGTAGATGAAGGTCCGGCGCTCCGCGGCACCGGCGGGGCCCTGCGGCTGGCATGCGAACAGGGCGCGCTCGACGAATCGTTTTTCGTGATCTACGGCGACTCGTTCCTGCCGGTGGAATTCGCGCCGATCTGGAAGGCTTTCCAATCCAGCGGCCAACCAGCGCTGATGACCGTGCTCCGCAACGAAGGCCGTTGGGATCGCAGCAACGCGATCTACGAAAACGGCCACGTCTCTCTTTACGACAAAGCGGGCGCTCCGGAGATGCAGTACATCGATTACGGCCTGTCCTGCCTGCGTCGCGGCCTGCTCCATGAAATCGACGAAGACGTTTTCGATTTGGCAGCGCTCTTCGGCGCGCTCAGCCGGCGGGGCCAACTTGCGGGTTTCGAAGTCAGCGAGCGGTTCTACGAGGTCGGCTCGCCAGCCGGTCTCCACGACCTGGAACAGTATCTGGAAGCTCTGCAACCGGCACACTAGTCCCTTCGTTTCTCCGCTTGCTATCATGGCAACCGGACCAAAACCTCGGAGGTTTCCTCAACGATGGGCAATCCGACCGCGAGCGCGGAGCCGTTCGAACGCATTCAATGCCAGTGGTGCCAGAGCATGAACGAGAAGTCGGCGCTGACCTGCCGCTCCTGCGGCGCGCCGCTCGATATCCGCAACCTGGTCAGCGAATCCGGCTGGCGTGAAGCCCCGCGGCTCCGCGACATGACCGAGTTCCAATTTAGTTCCAGCACCTGCCAGGTGGAGGGCGAAATCGTACCGGTGGCCGAAATTCATCTCGGCGCCGGCGATGCAGTCTTCTTCGAACACCACATTATGCTGTGGAAAGACGACACCGTGCCACTGACTGTGTTGCAGTTGCAGGGCGGAATGAAGCGCGCCTTCGCCGGCATGCCGTTCATCATCAGCGTAGCGACCGGTCCGGGCCGGATCGCTTTTTCGCGCGATGCGACCGGCGAGCTGGTGGTTCTGCCGCTGCACCCCGGCATGGAGCTGGACGTGCGCGAACACGCCTTCCTGCTAGCCTCCCACCAGATCGATTATTCCTTCGTGCGCATCAAAGGCCTCGCCAACATCCTGTTCGGCGGCCAGGGCATGTTCATGGACCGTTTCGTCACGCACAACACACCCGGCCTCGTGATCTTGCACGGCTACGGCAACGTGTTCGAACGAACGCTGAAAGCCGGCGAGAGCATCATGGTGGAACCGGGGGCGTTCCTCTACAAGGATTCCTCGGTCGGCATGCAAGTGGAATTTCAGCGCTTGGGCACCGGACTCTTCGGCGGCACCAACATGAGCCTGGCCCGCATGACGGGACCGGGCCGAGTGGGCATACAGTCGATGTACGTCCACCATCACACCGAGTAGAGGCGGGACGACCATCATGTTCTGTACGAATTGTGGCAGTTTCCTGCAAGATACAGCCAACTTCTGCACTTCCTGTGGCGCTCAGGCCAAGCGCCCCGCGGCGGCGCAACCGGCTCCGCCCCCGCGGCCAGCGGCTCCGATTCCCGCGGCGTCAATTCCCGTAGCTCCGCGGCCCGCTCCGCCGCCGGTTCGTCCCACCGGACCACAAACCAAATGCTCCTGGTGCGGCTGCGAAGTCAACGCAGGCCAACTCAGCTGCCCGAGCTGCGGCGCGACGCTGGATGTTCCCCCGATGACCACCGAATCCGGCTGGGCCAAGCTGCCGGGCCGGAAAGACATGGCCAAGCTGCAATTTGGCGACTCGTTCTGCCAGATTGAAGGACAATATGTGCCGGTGGCCGACGTGAACCTGGCCCCGGCCGACGGCATTTACTTCACCCATCACGTGCTGTTGTGGAAAGATCCGCAGATCAACATCACGACCATGTCGCTCGCGGGCGGGTGGAAGCGAATGTTCGCAGGCATGCCGCTGATCATGACGCAGGCGCAAGGCCCGGGCCACGTGGCCTTCTCGCGCGACGCGCCGGGAGAGATGATCGCGCTGCCAATCCAGCCGGGTGAATCGGTGGACGTGCGCGAGCATCTGTTCATGCTGGCCACCAGCAACGTTGCCTACGATTGGTTCCAAACCAACATCTGGTACACCACGCAAGACGGCGACGACAAGGAAACGCACTATCCCGTAGGCATGTTTATGGATCGTTTTTCCACGGGTCAAACACCCGGCCTGCTGCTGCTGCACGCTTCCGGTAACGTGTTTGTACGCGAGCTGGGGCCGGGCCAGACCATCCTGGTGAAGCCGACATCGCTCATCTTCAAAGACCCTTCGGTTCAGATGCAGCTGCACTTTGAACATCCGCGCACTGGTTTCAATCTATGGGGAAGGTGGAGTAACCGCTATTTCTGGCTGCGCTTGCATGGACCGGGCCGCGTAGCGGTGCAATCCGCCTTCGAGCATATGCACGGCGAGGGTCAGTACCTGGCGAACTGCTCGCCCGCCACCGAAGTCCGCTGGTAGAGAGGCCCAATGGTGGATGCGTCCAAAGTGCGGGCCTGGTATGCGCATCGCCAGGGGCTGGACGGCTCGCTCCAAGACGCGTCGCCGGCCACTGTGTTCGAGCGCGCCGGCTGGGCGCGGTCCGTCGGCGGCGTTGCGCCGTATCTCACTCTGTTCTCCCGGGCCGGCATCAATCGCGAGCAGGCCGATGCCTCGGCGGCTGGTCTTGAAATCTACGAGCTCCCCAGTGCCCGCGGCTGCACCTACGTGCTGCCGGCATCGGACTTCGCGCTCGGGCTGACCGTTGGGCAGGCCTTCGCAGGCGAGATCAAGACGGCCCAAAAGCTCGGTGTCACCGCAAAGGAAATCGACAAGCTCTGCGACGCAGTGATTTCGGCGCTGGAGAAAGGCACGCTTAGCCCGGACGAACTGCGCCAGGCAGTGGGCAAGGCCGTTCGCAATCTCGGGCCGGAAGGGCAGAAAAAGGGGCTCACCACTACGCTCCCCGTCGCACTGGAACAATTGCAGGCGCGGGGCGAGATTCGTCGCGTTCCCACCAATGGCCGGTTCGATCAGCAGCGTTATCAATACGCACTGTGGCGGCCAAACCCGCTGCGAGGATTCAGGCTCGGCGTTGAGGAGGCCTATATCGAGCTGGCGCGACGGTTTTTCACCTGGATCGCGCCGGCGTACGTGGCCGAGTTTCAATGGTTCTCGGGCCTGGGCGTGAAGGCGGCTAAGGCTGCCGTTGAGCCTTTGAAGCTCGACGCGCTCGGGCCCGGCGACGAACGGATGTTCCTTCCAGGCGACCGCGCCACATTCGAAGCCTTCCGCCCGCCGAAAGATCCTCAATACGCGCTGATTGGCGGAATCGATTCACTGTTCCTGCTGCGACGCGACCTGAAGAGCTTGCTCGATCCGAAAGACCTCGGCCGGGAGGTGCCAGCGGAAAAAGGGACGAGGCCGCTGGGGGGGCTGGCTGACTTGCCGGACCACGCCATAACCGATCGGGGCCGCCTCGTCGGCCTGTGGGAATACGACACCGCGAGCGAGTCCATCGCCTGGACCTCTTTCGTCAAGAAAGATAAGCCGCTGCTGGAGGCTGTGGCGCGTACCGAGCAGTTCGTGAAGGCACAATTGGGCGATGCCCGCTCCTTCAGCCTGGACACTCCCAAGAGCCGTGAGCCGCGCGTGGCGGCTTTGCGAAAGGCAGCCGGAGCTTGACGCTCCCTGTCAAGCTCCTTACAATCAATAAGTAGGGGTTGCCCTGGGCCGCTTCCGCTAGGGCTTAGGGTCTTTGGCCAATGACCCATCGCGAGCAGGACATTTTGCATGCCATCGTCGAGGCGTACATACAAACCGGCGAGCCGGTAGCCTCGCGTACAGTCTCGCGCAAGCGCGGCGATACTCTCAGCGCGGCGACGATTCGCAACGTGATGGCGGATCTGTGCGACGAGGGCTATCTCTCGCAGCCCCATACTTCCGCCGGACGCGTTCCGACCGAAAAGGCGTTTCGCAGTTATGTGCAGTCCCTGGCGCGCGCCCGCGTGCTCTCGGGCGAGTTGCGTCGCCTGCGCACGGAACTCGGACAGACCAACACGATGGAAGCGCGCGTGGAGCGCTCCAGCCACATGCTGACCGCGATGACCCGCAGCCTCAGCATCACCGCGGCCATCCCCACTTCCAGCCAGACCCTCCACCAGGTCGAATTGGTGAGCATGGCCGATCGCCGCGTGCTGATGGTGGTGGTGACGCGCGACCGCATGGTGCGCAATCGCGTGGTGGAATTGGACGAGCACATTTCGCAGGACGACCTGGCCTCCATCCGGAACTACGTCAATCGGAGCTTCGCCGGATGGACGCTCTCGGAAATTCACACGGAATTGAGAGCTCGGTTGGAGCAGCAGAGCGCGGCCTACGACGCGTTGCTCAAAAAGCTGACACAGCTTTATGCCAAGGGGCTGCTGGACATCGACGTCGCACCCGAAATTCACATGGAGGGCGCCGGCATCCTGGTGGGTCTGGATCTGCATCTGACCCGCGAAGCGCTCCGCGAGCTGTTCCACACATTGGAAGAGAAGAAACGCATTTTGCAGTTGCTCGACCGTTTTCTGGAGCAGCCTGTGGGCGAGGTCGCCGTGCAGGTGGGCCTGGGGGACATTCATCCCAGCATGCGCGAATTGTCGCTGATCGGCGTGTCGGTTTCGCTGCCGGGCGGGTTGGCCGCCAAAATGGCGGTTCTGGGTCCGATGCGCATGGATTACGGGCGCGCCATGTCGGCCGTGTATCACGTCGGCCAAGCCTTCGGCAGCCTACCCGTATAGCCCCGGGCCTCGGGCGATTCCTTGACGCTACCCATTAAACTGGAAGTATGGACACGAAAGAACCCACTGCCGATGCCGGAAATGGCCTAGCCGACCCGCCGGCAAGCGCGGATGGGCCGCCGGCGGACCTCGCCGTGGCATTGGAGGCCGTCACGGCCGAACGCGACCGCTTAGCGGAAGAGAAGAAAGAGCTGCTGGATCAGCTCAAGCGCCGCCAAGCCGACTTCGACAACTTCCGCCGGCGCGCTGAACGGGAGCGCGGCGACGTGGTCGAGTTCGCCCATCAGGAGAGCGTACGGGCTGTTTTACCGATCCTCGACGATTTCGAGCGCGCCCTCAAAGCCGAGACGTCCGATAAGGCGTATGCGCGCGGTATGGAGCTGATTTACCAGCGCTTTTTCGACTCGCTAAAGAAGTTGGGCCTGGAGCCGATTACTGCTAAGGGACAGAAGTTCGATCCCCACTTGCACCATGCGGTCGACATGGTGGAGACCGGCGAGGTCGAAGACCACACCATCCTTGATGAATATCAGCCAGGCTACAACTTCCGCGGACGGTTGCTGCGCCCTGCCATGGTGAAGGTAGCGGTGACCAAGAAATGAACGCCACCAAGCGCGACTACTACGAAGTTTTGGGTGTCGCCCGCGATTGTGATGACCCGGGCCTGAAAAGCGCCTACCGGAAGCTGGCGCTGAAGTATCACCCGGATCGCAACCCGAACGATCAGGAGGCCGAGGAGAAGTTCAAAGAAGCGGCGGAAGCCTACAGCGTGCTGAGCGATCCGCAGAAGCGCGCCGCGTATGACCGCTACGGCCACCAGGGATTGCAGGGCTTCGGCGCATCGCCAGGCTTCGATCCCTCGCAGTTCAACGACTTCAGCGACATTCTCGGAGATCTGTTCGGTTTCGGCGACCTTTTCGGGACCGGTGCGCGCCGCGGAGGGCGCAGCCGCGCGCAACGTGGCGAGGACCTGCGTTACGACCTGGAAATTTCGCTGGAGGATGTCCTGCGCGGGATGAGCGTGGAGATCCAGGTGCCGCGGCTGGATCCCTGCTCACAATGCCAGGGCACCGGCGCGGACCGCACCGATGGCTTGGTGAGCTGCCCAATGTGCCACGGGCGCGGCGAGGTAGTGTATCAGCAAAGCTTCTTGCAGATCCGCCGGACCTGTAGCCAGTGCGGAGGCCGCGGACAGATCATCCGCAGGGCATGCCCCCAGTGCCGGGGTGAGCGCCAGGTCCGCTCGGAGCGGAAGCTGCGCGTTACGATTCCAGCAGGTGTCGAAACGGGAACGCACTTGAAGTTGAGCCGCGAGGGGCAGTCCGGGTTGAACGGCGGCCCGGCCGGCGATCTGTATGTCGTCATTAAGGTTAAAGACCACCCTATTTTCGAGCGCCAGGGCGAAGATCTGCATTGCGCGGTTCCCATCAACATCGCGCAGGCGGCTCTGGGCACCGAAGTGAACCTGCTGACGTTTGATGGCCTGGAGACGGTGAAAATTCCCGAAGGCGTTCAGACCGGGTCGCGCATTCGCCTGAAGAATCTCGGCGTGCCGCGCCTGCAAGGCTCTGGCCGGGGGGACATGTTCGTGCACATCGACGTGAAGGTTCCCTCCAAGCTCACGCGCGAGCAGCGCAAGCTGTTCGAGCAGCTTCGCCAGACGCTGCCGGAAGAAAACGAGCCGCACGAAAAAAGCCTGCTGGACAAGGTGAAAAACTACTTCATGTAGCCGCACGGTCGCCAGCCGGAGCTTGATTCAGCCGTCCGGTTCGGTCCAGCCAGGCCCGGAACATTTTCGTAAACGCCTGCACTTCGCCAGAGGTCCAGAGCTCCTCCACGGTGCACTTCATCTTGCGCTGCCAATTGGGATATTGGAACGTGGTTCCGGGCAGATTCTGCTGCTCGGTTTGCTTCAGGAGATCTTCCTGATTGAGCAGCATCAGCTCGGAAGGCGTGGTGGCCAAAAAGCCAACGATCGCGTTGTGCAGCTCGCCGCTGAGTTCCGGCACGTCGCGCGCGTTGCGCGGGAACCAATCCGGCAGGAGCTTCAGCTCGATCAGCCGGTCCAGCAGGCGCTGCTTTTCCGCCGTGCGCTCTTCGCGCATCGAGCGATAGGTGGTCTCGTCCGGCAGCAGGCCGGCATCACGCCGCTGGTCGATGTCGCGTCCTTCCCAAAATCCCGCCAGCGTCGGCAAGTCGTGCGTAGTAGCCGACACCAGGGCGCTCCGCGGATATTCGTCGGGCGGGCGGAATCCGCCGCTTGAGTCGCGCTCGAAGTACAGCAGCCGGTAGCTCAAGATCCCAAAACGGTGCAAGACCTCGCGGACGTAATCCGGAACGGTGCCGAGATCTTCTCCAATGACAAGGATCTTTTGTCTCACGCTTTCCAGCGCGAGAACCGCCAGCAGAGCTTCGAAACGGTCGCGCACATAGGTTCCATCCGTGGCTTCCAGGCCGTCAGGGATCCAATACAGGCGGAAGAAGCGCATCACATGATCGATGCGCAGCGCGCCCCCGTGCCGTGAGTTCTTGCGGATGGATTCGGAAAACAGCCGGTAACCGTCCTGTTCGTGCCGTTCGGCAAGAGGCGGCGGGAAGGCCCAGTCCTGGCCCTTCGGCGAGAAGCCATCCGGTGGGGCGCCAACACGGCAGCCGGACGCGAAGAAGTCGCGATGCGCCCACAGGTCCGCGCCAAAGCGGTCGGTGGCCAGCGCCAGGTCGTGATAGAGGCCGATGCTCAGGCCGCGGCGCTGCGCGTGCTCCTGGGCCGTCCCAAGTTGACGGTCGAGCTGCCACTGTACGTACTTGTGAAACAGGACGCTGCGCCAGTGCTTCCGTGCGAAGGCTCGCGTGGCGGCAGATTCCGGATCCTGATATTCGTCGGGCCAGCCGCGCCAGTTCCAGACATCACGGCAGCGCCGATGCATGGCTTGATCCAGCGCGGCGTGAACGGCGAAGCGGTCGAGCAGTTCGCCTTCGCGTTCGACGTATGCGGCCAACTCGCCGGCACGCGGTGTTTTGGCCCTCCACTCGATCAGGAACGTCTGGAACAGCAGCTTCAGAAAACGGAGCTTGAGCCGGTACGCGCGCTCATATTCCACCAGCTCAGTGGCCCGCAGCGCGGCGATTTCGCGCTGCACCGCCGGCGACGCCAGCAAAGCCACGCCGCGCGGCGAACGCCGGAAGTCTTCCATCTGCTCGATGTCCAGGTAAATCGGGTTGCGGTAGAAGATGGAATTGGGCAAATAGGGGCTGATGTTATAGGGATGGCGGTTGGGGATGTCGTGCAGCGGGTTGAGACTGATGAAACTCGCGCCAGCCTGCTCGGCAACCCAGTCGATGAGCGCCTTTAAATCCGTGGTGTCGCCGCAGCCCCAGTTCCGTTGGGAACGGAGCCCGTAGAGGCTGATCGCGAGGCCGGCCGCGCGCCCCGCTTTCAGCCACTCGGGCTGGTAGGTGCGGCTCGGGTAGACAATGAGCCGCGCAGGAGGCACGGCTTCTCCCGCGATTTCTAACGACAGGCGGTGATAGCCGGGCGGCAGGTCGGCTGCGAGCGAAATCTGCTTACGGACGAATCGGCAGCCACCGGCTGCGCCCTGCTCGGCCACTGGAATTTCCGAGAACGCGATCGGCAGAACCCGCGAACTGCCTTCCTCCAGGTGGACGGTTAGGACAGACATCGCCCCGGCGCGATCTACCGGCAAACTGACGGGGATTTCTAGGGACGGCTGGCCCTGGGCCAGAAAAACATTGGGAGGAAGCGGTAAAAGCCACCGGCGCTGATCGTGTTCTTCGCGGGCGCGCAGCAAAGAGGCGCGCGAGCTCGCATCCACGCCCAGCGATCGGAGGATCGCCGTCTGAACAACCGGGGAGGCGCGATGTTCGCGTCCCCAGACGTCCCAATAGCTGGTCTCGATGCCCCAAGCGTGGGCGGCTTCCTCGAGGTCCCTGGAATCAGGCGAATCCGGGATACGATCATCTTGCTCCCGCATGTGATAATAGGATCGTGGATACGGAGCCTAAGTTTCAACCCAGCCTGCCCGGCGAGTTGTTCGCTCGCATCGATTACGAGGATGCGTTGCCGGGTGCGGAGGGCATCATCACGACCACGCTGGACAAAGCCATCAATTGGGGACGCAAGAACTCCATCTGGCCGATGTCGTTTGGCTTGGCGTGCTGCGCGATTGAAATGATGTCCATGATCGGCTCGCGTTACGATATCTCGCGGTTCGGCGCCGAAGTGATGCGTGGCTCGCCGCGCCAATCGGACCTCATGATCATTGCGGGCCGCGTGTCGAACAAAATGGCGCCGGTGATCCGCCGGTTGTACGAGCAGATGCCGGAGCCGAAATGGGTGATTTCGATGGGCGCCTGCGCCACCTCCACGGGCGTGTTCAGCAATTACGCGCTCATTCCGGTGAATCAGGTGATTCCGGTGGACGTATATGTGCCCGGTTGCCCGCCGCGGCCGGAGCAGCTGATTTACGCCATCATGCTGCTGCAAAAGAAGATCGAGGCTTCCAAAGGCACCATTAAGGACGTCCTGAACCTGGCGTAGCATCCGCCTTGCTCCCGCCTGCCTCAAACTTAGCCGGCTTGAGCCGATAAGTACACCAAAAGAGATTTGCGGTAGTCCGAGAGGTTCGAGATGGACACGTCATCTATCCAACCGGTCGGTTATTCGCTTCCGGCGGCGGCCCCTGCCATCAGCGCACAGGAAGCTAGTGAACGCCGGCAAGTGATCCAAGCGGCCCAGGCAGTCAACGAAAGCGGCGTTTTGGGCCAGAACCAGCTGGTATTCCTGGTGGACCGAAGAACGCATCGACCGATCATCCGGGTGGAGGACCGCCAGACTCATGCGGTGGTTTTCCAAGTGCCCCCGGAATATGTCTTGCGCCTGGCCGAGGATCTGGGCAATCCGGCGCAGACATCGGATTCGCTCGCCGATACGTAGAAGTAGAATGCGAAGCAACGTTTATCGGAACTTCCTGGAAGAAGAAGTGCTGTCGGCGAGCCCAGTGAAGCTGGTTCAGCTTCTGTACGGGAGCGCTTTGGAGGCCATCGGGGCGGCTCGCCGGTACCTGCGGCAGGGTGACATTCGTGCGCGTTGCCGCGCGATCACGAAAGCGATGGCAATCGTCACCGAGCTCTCGCTGTCGCTCGACAGGGACGCGGGCGGTAGTTTGAGCAGGGATCTGGCGGAACTGTACGGATATGTCGAAAAGCTGCTGATCGAAGCCAATATCCGGCAGGTGGATACGCCTCTGGCTACAGCCGAGCGCCTGCTGACCACCTTATTGGAGGGCTGGAAAGCCTTACCGCAAGAACCCACGGCGCGGTCTGTTGATGAACAGAAGCCGACTCCGGAAACCGAAACCTACCAACCAATAAGCTGCGCCTACTGATGGCTCGTGCGGTCGCCTGGGTTATTCCCTTGCGGCTATTCCTTAAGGTGTTGGTCGATAATCGCCTTTGCAACGGCGTCGGCAGAGACCGCGTACTTGCCGGACTGCACGTCGAGCCGAAGCTGCTCGAGCCGCTGTGGATCATTCGTTGCCAATGCCTGGGCCAAGTGAGAAACATCAGCTTGGTCGCTGCCGGCAGTTCCATTCGGGTTCTTCTCCAGCGCGCGCTTTTGAGCGGCCTGGTCAGTCTTCTCCGCGCCTTGGGTGGCGGGAGTGCGATTCAGATCATCGATCCGCATGTTTGCTAAGTCCTGCTATCACCATCTTAGCGATACCGAGCCCCCCGCTGGCCGCCAGGGCCTGTGCGAACTGCTGCTCGCCCATTTCCAGTACGCTGGAATTGGCGTCCTCATCGTCATCGCCCTCGCCGGTGAGGCTGCCAGTTGATTCGCGCGCCGACTTCAGCATTTCGCCCAGCAACAGACCTTCAAACTCCTTGGCTGCTTGGCGAATTTTCTCGGGGCTGTCTTTGGCGCGCGGGCCTGCCGACGCGCTCCCTGTCACACTCGAGAGCAGCACGGGTTGCAGCGGTGCCATCTTAGATAACCTCCACTTCGGCATCCAAAGCTCCGGCAGCCTTTAGGTTCTGCAGGATCGCGATGATGTCTCGGGCCGTGGATCCAATCGCCGTCAGAGCCCGGACGAGTTCCTCGACACTGGCGCCTTGCTTGAGGACTACATTTCTCGCCTTGGCTTCCTTGGCGGTTACGTTCACCTCCGGAGTGACCGCCGTCTGGCCGGAGGAGAGCGGCGGCGGCTGCGAAACGTTCTCGCTGGTCTGGATTTCCACCGTGAGCGTACCGTGTAAGATCGCTACGGGCGCGATGCGGACGTCTTTGCCAATTACGATCGTACCCGTCCGCTCGTTGATCACAATACGGGCCGGCCGGTCTTCCTCAACCGTGAGGTTCTCCAGATCGCCCAGGAACGCGACGGGATTGGAGCGGTAGGCAGCCGGCATCTCCACGGTGATCAGAGCCGAATTGTCCGCGCGGGCCGGCTGCGAGGCTGCATTTCCGAACTTCCGATTGATCGCAAGGCTGATCCGAGCCGCAGTGGTGAAATCAGCCTCGCGCAATTGCAGCCGGATCTTACCATCGGGCGCAACCGAAGGCGCTACGCGTTCGACGATCGCACCATTCGGCACGCGGCCCGCGGTGGGATGATTTACAGTTTGGCTATTTCCGCCGTGGCCCGCGACGAATCCGCCCGTAACGACCGATCCCTGGGCAGCCGCGTACACCTGGCCGTCGGCGCCTTTCAGCGGCGTCAGAACCAGCATCCCGCCTTGCAGGTTGGTTGAGTCGCCGACTGCTCCCACCGATATATCGATGCGAGTTCCGGGTTGCGCGAAGGGCGGAAGATTGGCGGTAACGAATGCCGCCGCCGTATTCCGGACCAGAATCAGGGACGGCGATACGGCGACTCCCATGCGCTGCAAGAGGTTCGTAAGGCTTTGCGCGGAAAATATCGTTTGCCGGGAGTCCCCTGTGCCGTTCAGTCCGACTACCAGACCGTATCCAATCAACTGGTTGTCGCGGACGCCTTCGATTGAAACGAGGTCCTTGAGGCGCGTCCCCTCAGAGCCGGTTATTGCCGGGACTATCGCGAGCAAACAGAGGAATAATCGGTGGGTCATAGCTAGAAAGGAAGCAAGCCGAGCAGAATCCGGTATAGGAAGAACGGCCGCTTGGTCGCGTCGTTCACCACGCCTTTACCGTTCACTAAAATTTCCATCCTGGCCACGCGATCCGATGGAATCGAGTTAACCGGGCTTAAGTCGTCCGGGCGTACAATTCCGCGCAAAGTGATGATCTGCTTCTCGGAGTTCACCATGATTTCTTTCCGTCCCAGCACTACCAGATTGCCGTTCGGCAAGACGTCGGTAACCTCGGCGGTTACCGTGGTTGTCAGCGTGCTCTCGCGGCTGGTGGTTCCCTGGCCTTGCAACTGCTGATTGCCGGAGGCGTTGGCAAGATTGGAGAGGGCACCGGCGGCGCTTTTCGGCCCGAACAACGACGAGACGGAAGCATTCACACTGGACTTCCGTGCGGTATTGGTTACGCCGCTCGAAACGGCGGACGCCTTGTCGGAGACAATGATAGTGACCAGGTCGAAGAGCTGACCGGCGCGGACATCGCGAACATTGTCCGCGAGCCTTCCGGTGGGGACATACAACGACCCGGGCGAGGCACCGGGCGACTGGAGAGCGCGCTGGTGGACCTGCCGTACGTAATCATCGAGCGAAACCGCTTGGTCAGCGGCCGGCTTCTTCTTCCCGGAGCCCGGCGCTGCGAAGAGGGGAACAAGGCAAATTCCCGCCAGCCAAATTGCTTTCTTCATGGAGCATCCTCGGACGAGTTCACGATGACTTTCCCTTTGTCCTCTACCTGTGCACGGAAATTCTTACCGCTTGAAGGGTTGTGTACCTGGACCATGTCGCCCTTGTTGCCCGACGACTGCGCGACGGCGTTCAGGGTGAGCGTCGCCAGACCCTCGACCACCCGGACCCGCACCGTTTCACCCGCGCGAACGTCCTTGGATTCGGCGAGGGCATCCCACGTGAACCGCTGGAATGCCGCAATGCTGCGGCGGGCTAATTTGCCGACAACCTGTTCCCGGGAAGGGAACGACTCTGGAAACGGAAACTGCCGGGTTTGGATCTCTTGAACCTGGGCGGCTTCAATGACGGTCCCCGCCGCGATGCTTCGCGCGGCAACCTGGATGCGCTCTTCGGCCGTGACGCGAACTCTTGCCCACACGGTGACGCTGCGCTGGCCGTCGTACACCAACCGGCCTTTCCAGACCACATCGCTTGTGGAACCATCGGCACGCGGCCTGGGAAGAGTGGCCCGCTGGAATTCCAAATGGCCCGGTGGCGCAGGCTGTCCGCCGAACTCCAGAATCTCCACGCGGGCTCCTTTGATACCAAGAGCAGCCTGCATGGCGACCAGTAGTTCGTCGCGGCTCAGGGCTCGGACCCCTCGTTCGACACAGACGCTGGGAAGCGGTGTTCCAGCCTCGAGCGAAATCTGGTAGCGCCGGGCGGCCAGCGCCAGTTCGTGGGGGCTAAGGATCCTTTGCACTCCCGGCACTGGTGCAAATCCAATGGGCGTCTGAGGATCCAGGGTCTGAAATTGCGGAATCGCGCCCGCCAAGTCGCCCGCGACAATCTGGCTCGAGGTCACCTGGATGCACCGGGCTTCGAGCAGTGCTGCGGCCAAGGCCAGGATGGCTATCGTCTTCATTGCGTGATGTTATTGATTTCTTGATACATTTCGTCGGCGGTCTTGACCACCTTGGAGCTCGCTTCATAGGCCCGTTGGCTGACGATCATGTTGATGAACTCCTCCACGACACTGACGTTGGAGCCTTCTACGTAACCTTGCATCAGCGTGCCAAGCCCCTCCTGGCCGCCCGGATTCGCCACGGTGGGATTCCCGGAGGCGTCGGTTTGCTGCAGCAGATTCTGCCCGATGTTGTTCAATCCCGCCGGGTTGGGAAACAAAGCGAGTTGAATTTGACCCGCGATTTGAGAAGCGCTTTGTCCCGGCTGCGTATAGGTCACAGTGCCGTCGCCGGCAATGGTGATACTTTGCGCCTGCGGTGGAATCGTGATCTGCGGCTGCACCAGATTGCCGCTGGAGGTTACCAGATTCCCGTTGAGGTCCAACTGGAATCCTCCGTCGCGCGTGTAGGCCAGTTGACCGGTCGGAAGCAAGACCTGAAAGAAGCCCTTGCCCTGGATGACCAAGTCCAGAGGATTGTCGGTCTGTTGAAAGCTGCCTTGGGTGAAGATAATTTCGTTGGAAGCCGGCCGGGTGCCAAGCCCAAGCTGCAAACCACTGGGCACAATGGTCTGTGCTCCGGCGGCGGCACCGGGCTGAACGACGCTCTGGTAGAGCAGATCCTGGAACTGCGTCCGCCGCATCTTGAAGCCGTTGGTGTTCGCGTTGGCCAGGTTGTTGGCGATATTGTCGACGTTCAGTTGCTGAGCGGCCATTCCGCTGGCTGCGCTATAGAGTGCTCGGATCATCTTTTCTCCTTCGATTTGTCACTGGCCGACCTTGGCGACATCCTCAACCGCGCGGCGATCCATATCGGCGCCAATCGCCAGCGCTTTCTGCAAGGTTTCGAACTGGCGCAGAATGCTGACCAGCCGCACTGCGGACTGCGCCGGCTGCGAGTTGGCCGCCTCGATCTTGCCCTGCTGGATCTCGGTTCCCTCGGCCGGGGCGGGCAGGGTATCGGAGCCCGTGATCTGAAAATAGTTGTCGCCATGTTTAGCCAGCATGGAGGGATCTTTGAAATCCACAACCGCCAGACGCGTCACGTCCTGCCCGTCTTGGCGGACGGTACCATCAGGCGCCACTTCTACGGCCCTAGAGCTGTCGAGCAGTACGGGCTTCCCGTCCTGACCCTGGACCGCATATCCATCCAGCGTTTGCAACTGGCCTCCGGCCGACAACTGGAAGCTTCCATCTCGGGTATAGAGTGGGCCACCCGGCGAGCTGGCTACAAAAAAGCCGCTGCCCTTCAGTGCGAGATCCAGCGAGTTGCCCGTGGGAAGCAGAGAGCCTTGCGAAAAATCGGTCCACTGGCGCTCTATGACCGGTAACACAGCCGGACTAGTCCCATCCGGTGAGTTCGCCGCTTCCGCGGAAAGATAAAGGCTGTAAAATTCACGATCGGCCTTGAAGCCCGGCGCCGATGCGTTCGCAATGTTGTTGGCCAGCATGTCCAAACTTTCCATGCGTGCTCGAATTCCGCTTGCCGCAGCGCTGCTCAATGCGTCCATGTCGACATCACCGTCATTGGGCACGAAGCAATTGATGGACCGCTGGGAATTCTACTCATAATTAAGAACAATCGTTCGATGAGTTCGTTATGGAACGAATATTTGCGCCAAAACTGTGTCAAAACGGGATGAGTGCCAAATCGATGCCGCAGTGCGGCATGCTAAATCCAAGAATCTCTGTCAACGCAGATTGGCCCGCGAGATGCATTCGGTCAACGCGTGAATGCCCTTCACATCGAGGCAATGCAGGCCGGTCCTGGGGTTACGCCCGCAGCACTCTATGCGGAAAGAACCCATCCTGCGATGAAAAGCGCACTTCCAGCTGGCGGCGACGTATTTCTATCTTTATTAGGCGGAATTCTTGGCGAGAAAAATCCCGAGAACGGCCACGCTGAGCTGTCCTCTGCAGTTGCTTCCCTCGCTGCCGACGGGACGGAACCAACCAGCAGTACGCCGGCGGCCGGGAATTTTAAGAACTCCGGCCATGCAAGCAAGCCACCGGATGGGCAACCGGTATCTCCCGCTCGAGCGCATCCAGGTCTTGTAATGACGGAGGCGAAGAAGCCTGCGTCTGCCACCAAGTCAGTCAGCGACCTAGGAGTGCTTGCGACGTCGAGTGCCCTTCCGGCAGGCACGAAAATTTCCAGATTTTCGCGGCCAAGTTGGCCGGAACGGTACGCGTCGAAACCGGAGGCATCGAAAGTACCCCCGGTGAGGCCCACCCCGGCGAAATCCGAGCCCTCGAAAGCAGGCCGGTCCACAATCAGCAGAAGCGACGTGCCGAGTATGGGAGATGTTTGGGTAACTAGCGCGGCTGCGCCACAAGGGGAACCCAACGCAACGCGCAGCGCCGCATCCTCCGCACAACCGAGAGTTGCGATTGAGACCGGGTCGGCGATACAAGCGCAACCGCGCGCGTCCGCGATGCCACAGATTCTCTCTTTCGCCCCGACGGCTGCTGCAGTGTTGGGAATCCCGTCTAGCGTGATGCCAGCCGTGGCGGGTAGTGCGCGACTCGGGCCGGTGTCCGGTGTTGCGTTTTGGATGCACATCGCTCCGGCGGATCCTGGGTCACCAAGCTTGACGACTACGGAAAAAGATTCCGCGCCACGGGATTCGCGGACATTGGCTTCCCCGGTCAGCGCGACGGGCCCAGCAGACCATGCAAGTCCGCCATCGCCCTTCTTCGATCTCAATGGGAGGGAGACCATCCATCCGGCTTCAGCTGAAACGCCTGCTGACACCGCACGCTCGCTTGCACGATCGGTGGGAAATGAAGATCATACCGCTTGGGTCTCAGCGGCTCAGGCAGCAACGCCCACGGATTTCGTGAGATCGCAAGATACCATAGTGGTTACGGACCCAGCCGACGCCTACGGAGCGACCGATCTGAGTGTCCCCGACAGAGAAGTCCGTCCAGACATGGATTCGCCCCCTCTGCCGGCGGAGCAACCTGGTTGGCCGCAAAGAGAGAGCCCTCGAAACGAAGGTACGCGTGAAACGGACCGAATCCAGCCAAAGTTTGTAAGTCCGGCTTCCAAGGGCAAGCCAAGCCCGGCGGATCTCGCGGCGCGTACTGGGAACTTCGAAGCGGCCACGGAGCGGGCCGCATCGCCGGACCCAGTTTCAAGAGTCGAAAGCCCCGAGCCGCCGACCGAGAATGCCAGTCGAACCATCAGACCGCTAACCGAGAGACCGACCACTGCGCCGGCCGAGAACACCCAACCGGTTTTCGCGAGCGCCAACGCTGCGGTTCTAGAGGGTCCGCGGAACTCCGGGAGCGCACTGGAACCACCTTCCCCAGCCACGCCAGAGTCGCCCAGCATGGTGGCGCGCGGACCTCAACCCGTGGCGGACCTCAACAATGGCGGGCCACAACAGCCCATGCGGCAAATCTCCTTGAAATTGGCGAGTCCCGGCTCAGCCAGCGTAGACGTACAACTGACGCAGAAAGCAGGCAAACTGCAAGTTGCCGTTCGCACGCAAGATCCGCAACTCACACAATCTCTTCAGACCGGTTTGGGGGATCTGGTGGGCAGGCTGCAAGACCGTGGATTCAAGTCTCAGGCGTGGATCCCCAGCGCCCATCCGGTCACACCCGTGGTGGAGCCTTTTAACCCGGCAGGCGGCCACCTCGGGGCAGATCACAGAGACTCCGGGGCCGGACGCCAGCAACATCAGGATCACAGCGGCTCCAGCGACGCGAACCGTCGGCAACGAGGGCGCTGGACAGCACAACTCAAGCGGACGTTATCGCAAGAAGCAGGGGAAAAGAACGCATGATACCCAGTCTAACTAACACAGCCCCGGTGCATTCATCGGCTACTCAATCCAGTTCCACGCGGAGCAGTTCAACCAGCGACTCCATGGTGAGCGAGCAGACCTTTCTCAAGTTACTGGTAGCGCAACTGGAGAACCAAGACCCGATGCAGCCTCAGGACGGCACACAGTTCGTAGCCCAACTGGCGCAGTTCAGCTCGCTCGAGCAAGAAGTCCAGATGCGCCAGGACCTGGACAACATCAACGGCGCGCTCACCCAACCGAGCGCTGCCACACAAGGGACATCGCAATCCTAAGGAGAATTCATTGTTTACCTCATTTTCAACCGCCCTTTCTGCGCTGGCCGCTTCCTCTACGGCCATTGACGTCGTGGGCAACAACCTGGCGAATTTGAACACCGTGGGTTATAAGACCAGCGAAGTGTCTTTCCACGACCTGGTCACTCAATCCTTGGGAGCCGGCCTCGGCGACACCCAGGTCGGATTTGGCGTTGGCACGCCAACCACATTGCGCCAGTTTACACAAGGTGCAGTTCAAACCACCGGTGGTTCCCTGGATGCTGCGATCCAAGGAGACGGCTTCTTCTTGGTTCAAGGAGAAGATGGCGGAACGCAGTACACGCGGGCCGGCAATTTCCAGACGGACGAGCAAGGAAACTTGATCACGGCCACGGGGCAGCCCGTGCAGGGCTGGACTCAAACCAACAACGTTCTGGACACCAACGCCCCTCCCAGCGACATCACGATTCCAACTGGGACCGTACAACCTCCGGTAACGACGCAAAATATTTCCTTCGACCTCAACCTCGACGCCGCTGGCGTCGCGGGAGATGCCACGGGCACCTACGCCACCTCGGTGACAGTCTACGACTCACTCGGTAATTCCCATATCGTCACAGCAAGCTTCACGAAGGACCCGGCTACCCCGCTCCAGTGGAACTACTCAGTCAGCGTCCCGGACGCCGATGTGCAGACACCTCCGTTTACGCCGCTCACCGGGACCCTCACCTTCAACTCGGACGGATCTCTCGATACGACGACGACGACGGCCCCTGCCCCACTGACGATCGATCTGGCAGACAACGCGGCACCCATGTCAGTCACCTGGAATCTGATGAACGGTACAACGCCGCGCATCACGCAGTACGCCCAGCCGTCCTCGGTATCCGCCGTGTCACAAGATGGCGCGCCCGCGGCGCAACTCACCAAAGTGGCGGTCTCCACCGGCGGCCAGATCTTAGCCCAGTTCTCTAACGGACAGCAGGTGGTGGTTGGTCAGTTGGCCATGGCTACAGTCCGGAATCCCGACTCCCTCATTGCAGTGGGAAACAACAATTACCAGCTCAGCGCAAAGTCTGCCTTGCCGGCCATAGGACTACCAGGGACGGGCGGAAGGGGCACGGTGGAAGGCGGCGCGATCGAGTCTTCTACGGTTGACATCGCGACCGAATTCACCCAACTGATCATCTACCAACGCGGCTATGAAGCCAACTCCAAAGTCGTCTCGGCAGTCGACGAACTGAGCCAGACTACGATCAATCTCATCAAGTAACCACGCGGATCCACAGTGAGTCCCGTCCAACAGATCGCCGATATAGCCGATGTCCCTCTGGATGTGGGGGTTGAACTCGGTCGCCGGGTCATGACCATCGCGCAAATCCTGGAGCTCGGCCTGGAGAGCGTAATTCGAATGGCGCGGTCGGCCGGCGACAACATCGACATTCTGGTCGGAGGAACGCTCGTAGGCTACGGCGAGATCGTAATCATCGAGGACACGGTCGGAGTTCGAATCACGGACTTCAGCCAGGAGGAGTGAGGCATCCAGGATGGACATTGCCCGCCAAGCGCTCGCCATTGTTTTCGTATTCACTCTCCTCGGGGCGGCCCTGTGGCTTCTGCGCAGGAAGGGGACAGCCGGATTGTTGCGATCGCGGCCCGCCGCAGGCAGCCCACTGACGCCTTGCGGCAGGCTCGCGCTCGGGCCACAGCACTCCGTGCATCTGGTCCGGGTCGGGGATCACAATCTGGTGCTGGGAGTGCATCCCGCTGGAATTACGTTGTTGTGCGACCTTGCCGGCGCCGCTGCATCCGGCTCCGTGGAGAGAACATGAAGTGCCTGGCCAATTTCCTGTGTCTTGCCGCGATCAGCGCCAGCGCATTGCAGGCCGGCAAGCAGGACGAGGTCTTTGGAATCTCTCTCCAGCAGCCGCACGGCGCCGCCTCGTTCAGCCTGCCCATGCAGATCATCGTCGTCCTCACGCTGCTCACGGTCTTGCCGGCGGTGATCATGTCTCTCACTCCATTCCTCCGCATCAGCGTCGTGCTGCACTTTCTCCGGCAGGCGCTCGGCACACAAACCACCCCGTCCAATCAGGTGCTGATCGGACTGGCGCTCTTCCTGACCATGCTGATCATGCAGCCGGTGGTAACGGACATGTATCACCAGGGTTGGGAGCCTTTGGAAAATGGGCAGGCCACCTGGCAGCAAGCCTTCGATAGCGGCACAGTGCCCCTCAAGGCCTTCCTGGCACACTACGTCCGGGAAAAGGACGTGCGCCTGTTTCTCGAGATTTCGCATACTCCGGCGCCGCGGCGCCCTTCCGATCTAGGGCTCGCCGTGTTGGCGCCGGCCTACGTGCTTTCCGAGCTAAAGACTGGCTTCCAAATCGGCGCCATTCTCTATTTGCCCTTCCTGGTCATTGACCTAGTGGTGGCCTCGGTGACCCTCTCCATCGGCATGGTGCAGTTGCCGCCGGTGATGCTTTCGGCGCCCTTCAAAATTCTGCTGTTCGTGCTCGTGGATGGCTGGAACCTAGTGGTGGGATCGCTGCTTCGGAGCTTTTATCAGACATGACACCGGAACTGGCCGTGGATATCTTCCGCCACACCCTGATGGAAACATTGTGGTTGAGTCTGCCGATCCTCATGATCGGTTTTATCGTGGGCATCGCCGTCAGCCTGATCCAGGTCCTGACTTCCATACAAGACACCAGCTTCGCTGCCGTTCCGCGTCTGGTCGCCTTCCTGCTGGGCCTCCTGGTCCTGCTGCCCTGGATGACGACCAAACTGGTGACGTATACCACGGCGCTCTTTGGCAATTTTTCTTCCTATGCACACTGAGCTCGCACTGAGCCTGGCAGGTTTGTATGGCTTCCTTCTGGTGCTCGCGCGGGTTTCGGGAGTTATCGCAATCGCGCCGATTCCGGGATTATCCGCCGGCCCCGATGCGGCCCGCATCGTTCTCGCGCTGGCTTTGACCGTCGCGCTGTTCCCGGTGTGGCCCAGTCCACCCGGCGGTGAATTCGCCGTCGGGCGCCTGCTCGGGTGGATCGCTGCGGAGGCCGCCTTCGGATTGACGGTCGGCGTGGCGCTCGCATTCTTGCTGGAAGGGATTCAACTCGCGGCGCAGATCATTGGTTTGCAGGCCGGCTTCTCTTTCGCTTCGACGGTGGATCCCAACACGCAGGCGGACACGACTACGCTGCAGTTGATGTCCCAGCTTTTTGCCGGCTCGCTGTTCTTTGCCTTTGGAATGGACCGGCAAGTCATCCACGTTCTGGCCCGGAGCCTGCAATCGGTTCCGAGCGGCGCTTATTCGCTCAGCGGGCCGGCGGTAGCTGCGATCACGCGGCTTGGCTCCGCGATCTTTTCCACCGGACTGCAGCTAGCTCTTCCCGTGATGGCGCTGCTGGTGCTGCTCGACATCGCGTTTGCCGTGCTCGGCCGGCTGCACGCGCAACTCCAGTTGCTCTCCTTGTCATTCGCCGCGAAAATGCTCGTCGGCGTGGCGTTCCTTTCGACCATACTCGCTCTTTATCCGGGCGTGTTTGAAAGAGCCGGCGCCGCGACCTTCGCGGTGTTGGCTCGGGTTTTGAACCCTTAGATGGCCGATCAAGGACAACGTACCGAGAAGCCGACCAAGCGTAGACTGGAAAAAGCACGCAAGGAAGGCCAGTTTCCTGCCAGCCGTGAATTCCTTGCCGCTCTGCAATTTCTCGCCTTCGTGGTCCTGCTGTCTGCCGGTGGCTCTGGTTTCCTGCGCCGCACGCGCGAGATGGCCCACTACTTTCTCAGTTCGGCCTTCCATCTCCAGCTCACCGTCCAGGGTATTCCGCGCCTCTATCGCCGCTCGGTCGGCCATATCTTTGAGCCGTTGCTGTGGATGGGCGCGTGCCTGGCGGCAGTCGCGCTGGCGGGCCAACTGGCGAGCACGCGTCTCGGCCTCTCTCCGCAGAAGCTGGCGCCGGACGTCAAGCGCCTGAACCCGCTTGAAAAAATCCGCACGCTCCCGCAGCAAAACGCGGCGTCCTTTGTGCAGGCGGTGGTGTTTCTGCCGCTGCTCGCTCTCGCGGTCTACAAGATCGCCAGCGAAAACCTGAACGCGTACGTCGGGCTAATCCACCAGAGCCTTCAGCCAGCCTTGCACGTGGTAACGACTTCAATCCGGGATTTCCTGTGGAAGGCGGCCCTGCTGTTTCTGCTGATCGGGGCGCTCGATCTTCTGCGCGTGTGGCGCCGCCACAACAAGTCGCTCTGGATGTCGAAACAGGAGATTCGCGAAGAGCTCAAGGAAACCGAGGGCAACCCGCAGATGAAGATGCGCGTGCGGCGCATCCAGCGCGACTTGGCGCGCCGCAACATGATGAAGGAGGTTCCCAAGGCCACCGCCGTCATCGTCAACCCGACGCATTTCTCAGTAGCCATCCGTTACGAGATGGAATCCATGGCGGCGCCCCGCGTGCTCGCCAAAGGCAAGAACTATCTGGCGCTGCGCATCCGCCAGATCGCCCTGGAGCACCAGATTCCAATCGTGGAGAACCAGCCGCTCGCGCAGGCGCTCTACAAGTCCGCCGATGTCGGCCAAGAAATTCCACCGCACCTGTACCGCGCGGTGGCCGAAGTGCTCGCCTACATCTACCGCATCATGCACCCGGGGAGGAAATGAATGCAGCCTGTAGTCCGCACCCAGTCCGCACCCGCTCGCTCTGCCCCGCCCCCGGCTTCCTCGTCGGCGTCTCGTACGCAAAAGCGGCCAGCCGGTGCCGCAGCCCCGCGCGCCGGATTAGCCGCGAATTGGCGGGAGTTCGCCGTGCCCATCGCGGTGCTCGGCATCGTGATGGCGATGATCACTCCCTTGCCGCCGTTCCTCATGGATGTCCTGATCAGCGCCAACATCACGCTGTCGGTGATTGTGCTGCTGGTGGCTCTCTACATCACCAAGCCGGTGGATTTCAGCGTCTTTCCCACCACGCTGCTGTTGATGACCCTCTTCCGCCTGGCTTTAAACATCTCTTCGGCGCGCCTGATTCTGTTGAACGGCAACACGGGAACCGCGGCGGCCGGCGACGTGATCCAGGCGTTCGGCGCCTTTGTGGTGGGCGGCAACTATGTGATCGGCGTTGTGATCTTCTTGGTGCTGATCGCCATTCAATACGTGGTGATCAACCATGGCGCAGTGCGCATCTCGGAGGTCACGGCGCGCTTCACACTCGACGCCATGCCTGGCAAGCAGATGTCCATCGATTCGGATCTCAACGCAGGCCTGATCGACGAAAACGAAGCCCGCAGCCGGCGGCGTCTGCTCTCGAGTGAAGCTGAATTTTACGGAGCCATGGACGGCGCCTCGCGTTTTACACAGCGCGACGCCGTAGCCTCGATCATCATTACGGCCATCAACATTATTGCCGGTTTCTTGATCGGCGTTCTGCAGCACGGCTTGGATTTCAAGCACGCACTGGAAACCTATACGGTGCTGACGATCGGCGACGGCCTGGTCACCGTAATTCCGGCACTGATGATTTCCATTTCGGGCGGTTTGATCGTCACACGTGCCAGCTCGGAAACCAAATTGGGACTGGATTTTCAGCGCCAGCTATTCAGTAACTCACAGCCTCTCCTGCTCGCTTCCGGCGTCTTGATCGCCATGGCGGCCTTCCCCGGACTGCCGAAGATTCCGTTCCTCGTCTTGGGCTGCACGATTGGAACAGTCGCTTGGAGGATGCGGCAAAAAACTGCCACGGCAGAGAAAGCCCAGCCGGTGGCGTCGGCTCCGCCGCGTGAGAACCTGGAAGCCCTGCTACGCATCGAACCGCTGGCAGTGGAAGTCGGGCTGGGACTGGTGAACCTGGTGGAAGGCGGCCAGAACTCCCTCCTGCTGAAACGGATCGCCAGCATCCGCCGCCAGCTCGCCACCGATCTGGGGTATATCCTGCCGCCGATACGAGTCACCGACAATCTCACACTAAAGGCCCGTGAATACGTGATTTCGTTGAAGGGCACCGAGATCGGACGTTTTGAGCTGCAGCACGGCTGCGAACTCGCGATTCACTCCGACGATCACGCCGAGGCCATTGAAGGCATTCCGACGCATGAACCCGCCTTCGGCATTAGCGCGGTATGGATCGCGCCGGAAAACGTGGAGAAAGCGCGCCGCGCCGGCTACACGGTCGTAGACGCGATCAGCATCATGGGGACACACTTGTCCGAATTGATCCGGCGCCACGCCTACGAACTGTTCTCGCGGCAGGAAGCCAAGAAGATTCTGGACCGTGTCGCGGAGGATAACCCGAAGGTAGTAGAAGATTTGGTGCCAAAATTGCTTTCGTTAGCGGTGGTGCAGAAAGTTCTTCAGAACCTGCTCCGGGAGCGAGTTTCGATCCGCGATGCGGTCGGCATTCTCGAAGCTCTCGGCGAGGCGGCGCCCATCACAAAGAACACGATCCTGCTCACCGAATACGTGCGGCAGGCGATTCGCCGGCAAGTAGTCAAACCGCTGCTGGAACCGTCCGGCGATCTATCGGCATATTTGCTCGACCCGGCTCTCGAACAGGTGATCGAGTCGGGCGTGGAGCACGCCGAAAACTCCAGCCACTTGAATCTGGCCCCGCAGCGGATTCGCGATATTCAGGAACGGCTGAAGAAATGCTGCCACCCGCAGGACGCTCCCGCAGTACTGCTCGCCAGTTCGGGTTCGCGGTTCTTCCTGCGGCAGATCGCGGAAGGCGTCACTCCCAATCTGACGGTGCTCTCCCATAACGAGGTGCCTCCCGGAAACAGGATCGTCTCGCTCGGCGCAGTGACCTAGGAGAATGCTCAAGGAAGAGCGACACACCATGAAACTGAAATCCTTTTTTGCCGACTCGGTCGAAGAGGCCATCCGGCAGGCCCGCCAGGAAATGGGGCCGGATGCCATGCTGGTCAACTCCAAGCGCAGCGGCGCCGAGGCGCGCCATTTGGGTGCTTTCGAAGTGGTGGTTTGCAGCGAGGAAGGCGTCTCCGGTTCGCCGCAAGCGGTGCAACCCGCGAGTTCGCCGGAGCGCGCTGTGGCGGCGACCGACCCGCTATCCCAGGAGGTGTCCGAATTGCGGCGCCAGATTGAAAGGCTCGCCCTCACGCTGATGCGGTCGGCGAGTGGAATGGCGGGCTTTGCATCCAATCCCGCACTCGCCCAGGCCTTCGCCACCCTTACGGAGGCGGAACTCGATGCGGACCTGGCTCAAGACATCATCGGCGGAATCGGTCCGGAGATGGCTGCAGTCGCCCTACGCGCGGAACTCGCCAAGCACATCCGTGTGGCCCCGGAGCTGAGCGGCCCGGTATCGCGAGCTCGCGTGGCGCTCGTAGGACCACCCGGCGCAGGGAAGACTTCTTCGCTGGTGAAGCTGGCGGTGCGCTACGGGATCAGCCTCAAGAGATCCACCCACATCCTCACCACCGACACGTACCGCATTGCTGCCGCAGACGAGTTGCAGTCCTATGCGGCCATTCTCGGCGTAGGTTGCCAGGTGATCCAGACCCCAGGCGGGCTGGCGCAGGCGCTCGAGGAAAACCATCACAAGGATTTCATACTCATCGATACACCGGGAATGTCCCGGGCCGAAATGGAAACGGGAGAGGACCTGGCGCGGTTCCTGGCCGGCTGCCCGGAGATCGAAACACACCTCGTTATGCCGGCGTCCATGCGCGGGGCGGACTTGCGGAGCGTGGCAGGCCAATACGCCGTGTTCCAGCCGCGCAAGCTGCTAGTCACCCGGCTCGATGAAACCCAGACTCTGGGGGCGATCCTCAGCCTGAGCATCCGTACAGGCCTGCCGATTTCATTCCTTACGTCCGGCCAGCGGATTCCGGAGGACCTGGAGCCAGCTACGCCGGACCGCCTGCTGGACATTTTGCTGAGAGTTCCTCAGCAGGTGTCAACACTCGCTTTGCCAAGGTTTGGGGTGGTGGCGGCATGACCAAGGCCCCTAGCACGCTGAAGCCGCCGGCCAGGGCGCTCCAGGGATATCAGGCGCGGGATCGCGCCGCCGAGGAACGCGAGCGGTTGATCCTGGAACATCTGCCCCAGGTCCGCTTGATCGCCCGCCGGATCCACGAGCGGTTGCCAGAGAGCGTTAATCTGGACGACCTGATTTCCACCGGAACCATCGGACTGATCGCCGCTATCGACCGCTTCGATCCCCAGCACAACGTGAAGCTGAAGACGTATGCGGAGTACAAGATCCGCGGGGCCATTCTGGACAGTCTGCGCGGCCTGGATTGGGCGCCGCGGCAGCAGCGCAAGCGCTCCAAGCAAATTGAGGCGGCGATCGCCTCGGCCGAACAACGCTTGCACCGAGCCCCCAGCGAGGAAGAAATCGCCCAGCAACTGGGCCTGACGCTCGCCGCATATCATGAATGGCTGGTCGACATCCGGGGTGTCAACCTGGGGAGCCTGGAAGCCTCATCGCCGGACGACGAAAGCCGCAACCTGTTGAAGTATATCTCCGACGACGAAGAGAACTGGCCGTCGCGGCTACTGGAAAGGTCGGAACTGCAGCGGCTCCTGGCGGAGGCCATTGAAAAGATGCCGCGCACCGAGCGCCTGGTCATCAGTCTTTACTACCACGAGGAATTGACGCTGCGAGAGATCGCGAAGATTGTGAGCCTGCACGAATCGCGAGTTTCGCAGCTCAAATCGCAGGCCATCCTGCGTCTCCGGTCCTATCTGGAGGAGCGTTGGCCCATCGAGCGAGGCGCCTAGCCGTGCCGGACGATCCAGCTCTGGAATCCTCGCTGTGGCTGGCTGAAGAGCTGGCACTGCAGTTGTCGCGCGCCTTGGAGTCAATGAGTGGAGAAGCTACGCAGGTCGCGCACGCGCCCTACAGCCTCAACGCCGACGAAATCGATCCAGCCAAGAGCGGTTGGCTGTGGCAAGAGCAAACCTTCAGCCTCGGTCCGGAGGCGCGCATCTGGGTCGCGGCCGCGCAAACCAGCTGGGAGGAAATCGGAAACCGCGTACTGCGCGCCGCGGGCGTGGAAGATAACGATCCGGACAGCATACGCAGCACTTACCTGGAAATTCTGAGCCAGGCCCTGTCGAGCGTCGGCTCGGCGGCTTCCGCTCGTGCTCGTCAGGAGATTGCCTGCGGTGACGCGCGCCCAGATCCTCCTCCTGTTGACGCCGGGATCGCCCACTCGTTCGACCTTCAGCTTCCCGGCCAGACGTGCCGCCTGGTAGCCGTCTTCAGCCCTTCGATCGCAAACCTGGGAGCCGCGCCGGCTGCCAAGGAACCGCCCAGCGCAGCCAAACCGGTAACCACCCCGGAGGCCAATCCCAGCGCGATCGACCTGCTTCTGGATGTTGAACTCCCGGTGAGCATTTCGTTCGGCCGTGCACAACTCCCGTTGAAGGACGTCATCAAACTCACCACCGGATCGATCGTCGAGCTGAACCGCACGCTGTCCGAACCGGTGGAGGTCATCGTGAACAACTGCGTCATCGCCCGCGGCGAAGTGGTCGTGATCGAAGGCAACTACGGTATCCGGATCAAGCAGGTGATCAGCCGGCAAGAGCGGCTGAGAACGCTGTATTAACGCACTATGTGGACTCGTTATCTCATTCCAATGGCGCCCTTCCTGCTCATCGGTCTGTGCAGCATCTGCGCGCTGGTCTTCTTTTTACGCCTGGACATGGATGCCCGCCGCCTCAAGTCGGCCTTCAAACGCCGCCACAGTTTTCAGGAAGCTACCATTCAGGAACTGCAGCGGCGGCTGGAAGAGATGGGCGAACGGCTGCGAGAGACCGAAGAGCTTGCCGGAGTGCGGACGCCCCCGCTGCCGAAGTCCGGTTTGAATCTCAACAAGCGCAGTCAAGTGATCCGCATGTCGCGCCGGGGCGAAGGGCCGCAGCATATCGCCGCGTCGCTACAGCTGCCACAAAGAGAAGTGGAGCTGTTGTTGAAAGTCTATGGGCTGGTGCTGGATAGCACCAGGAAGCCTAGTTCGTAGTCTCGTTGCGAACCACTCGTCCGCGCGGAGCCGTCCGCTCCGAGCGGTCATCCACCATCACGGTCAGCGTGAGCGGCTTATGGTCCCGCGTCAGTTCCACGGAATAGGATTTTTTCGTGGTGACGTTTCGTACTGCACCGGACAACTCGCTCGGAGTGGCAACCGCCATGCCGTCTACCTTGGTGATCACGTCGCCGGCCTTGATGCCCGCCTTCTCGGCCGGCGTGCCTTTCAGCACGCTGCGCACAAGAACGCCTTGCTTCACGCCGAAGTAATCGCCCAACTGGCTTCCCATGGTCTCCACTTCGACGCCCAGCACGGGGCTGCGTAGCGTTGTGAAAATTTGCGGAATGTCGGGCATGTGGAACTCCGGAATCTCGATATTCGGAAAGCCTTCGACCGGTCGTCCCCGGCGCTCGCCCACCGTAGCCGTCAGCGTTTGCGTCGCTCCATTGCGGCTTACCAGGAGCTTCGCCTCGCGCCCCGCGGGCGTTTCCCGCACCATTCTTCCGAACTGCTCCATGCCTTCCACGCGCTGCCCGTTGTATTCGAGCACGACGTCGCCCGGCTTCACTCCGGCCCTCTCCGCGGGACTGCCGCTCTCGACGCGCGTAATTTCGACGCCATAGTCGCCCTTCAACTTCAGCTCTTTGGCGCGGTCGGCATCGATCTCCGCCAGATTCACTCCCAGGTAACTGGTGGGGCCAAAGGATCCGTGAAACTGGAAAACCTGCGGGGGCACGGGAGGCAGCGCTGGCACCGGGGGCGCCGGAGGTTCCAATTGCGCGAATGCCGAGGCCGCAAACAGAAATGCATAGACAAGCAGCTTCATGGACTTCACCTCAAATTACTTCTCGCGGCGCAGGTAGATTGTGCCGCCCATCACGTTAATCCGCAATACAGGACCGCCCCCGTTCAACATGCCTTCGGCAACCGTGGGACCACCCGGCGAATTCACAGCCGCCAGCGCGCGGATCTGTGGAAAGTCCGACATAATCCGCCCCATCCCGCCCGATTCATTCGTCGCGCGAACGGTCACAGGAAGATTGGATGGAATCACTACCGTAACGTCACCGGAGTTGGCGCTGAGGCTGGAGTCAGCCAGCTGGCTTCCGGAAAGCAGCTCGGCCATGATGCTGCCAGCGTTGGCGGAGGCGTGCAAAGCACCGGCCACATTGCGCAGCCGGATCGCGCCGGCGGCCGAATCGCACCGGACGCCCTTGGCCGAATTCACCTGAATCGCTCCACCGGAGCTTTCCGCGATGACGGTTCCTTCAGCCTGCTGTACCTGAATCAAACCGCCTGCGGTGCGCGCCGACACAGTTGCAGATGCATGCTCGACACGGATGTTTCCACCGGCCGTGGCCGCGTGGATCGCGCCGCCGGCCTGGCGAATGAAAATCTCCCCGCCCGCCGTTTCAGTCCAGCACTCTCCGCCCGCATTCTCCACTCGAATATTGCCGCCGCCGGAGAAGCAGCGCAGCGCCCCGGTTACCATACCGACTTCGATATCGCCGCCGGCGGTTCGAAGCTCGGCGCTGCCGCGGATGCCATCCACATGGATTCTCCCGCCCGCAGATTGCGTCTGCAGATTCCCGTCCAGGTCAAAAGCCTGGACGCTGCCGCCCAGTGTCTCGATGCGTGCTTGCCGCAACGCGCGCGGCACGGTCAGCGAGAGTAGTTCCACGCCGAGGGACGACCGCATCGGAACGCGCACGCGCAGGAAGGCCCAATCGCTCTCATTCCCCGACTTCACTTCAACCGCGCGCAGCAATGACTCGGCCTCGCGAGCATCGCGCGCCCGCACGCGCAGCTTCAGCGTGTAAGCCGCCAAGTCGCTCGCGCCGCCGCGCACTTCCACGTTGCCCACGGTTTCCACCCGCAGGCGTTCCAGGGAACGAGCCGCCACCGTACCGTTGATGGTCTTCACCCAGAACGCGCCCTCGCGAGTGAAGCCGCCGTCGTTCTGCGCAACGGCAAAGCCGGCTGAGACCGCCAGCAGGACCGAACCATAGGCAAGCTGCTTCATTCCTAATAGCTCTCCACCGAGGCGTTCATCTCTGTCAACGCCTTCTGGCAGCGCATGCGGATGTAATTGTTGCTCTCTTTCTCCATCAGTTCCTGCAGGACACTCACCATGGCGTCGTTCCGCTGCCGAAGCGAGTCATGCTGCTGGATCAGGAGATCGATCACCTGAGTTCGCACCCCGGGATTATCATCGTTCAGCAACACATGGGTGAGAGTCCTGCGGGTTTCCGGATCCTCGGCGAAGGCCTTCAACCCGTCCAAGGCTTTCAGCCGCACGCCCGCATTGGGATCGTGCTGCAGCGCATACAGCAGCGCCTGGCGAACCTCGGCCGACTGGGGTTCATTTTTCAACAAATCCACGGACTCCACCCGTACGCCCGCGTCGGATGGATCTTTGGCCGCGGCTAGTAGCAGGCGCTGGATAGACGGATCTTCCACGCTGCCGGAAAGCACCTGCTGACGGGTTTCATCCAGAACGATCTGCACTTTGCCGGGTCCGTCCGGCTCGATGTAGCGGACACGCGAAGTAACGGGTTCGGCCAGGCCCGCCGCGTGAAATGCGCCACCCAGGGAACCGGGTGTCACGCGGGCGGCGAAGAAGCCCAGAGCCAGCATAACGGCCGCGCCCGCAACCTGGCCGAGTCCGGGCGCGAAATGGAAATGAATGCTGAAGCCATCGCGGATCTTGTCCCAGAAACTCTCCCGCATCGGCCTCGCGGCGGCGAGCCGGCTCTTCAATTCCGCCCGCGCATCTTCCAGGAGATCCTGAGTGGGATGCAGTTCGGCGGAGTCCAACTCGCGCCACAGCGCTTTGTCGCGCGCCAGAGCCTCGCGGCAGGCCGCGCACTCGTCGATGTGCGCCTCCAGCCGCTCCTCCTCATCGAAGGAAAGTTCTCCATAGAGCAAAAGCGGGAACGACTTTCTGGCTTCCTCGCAATTCATACAAAATCTCCTAGCGCGGTGCGCATTTTCTGCGTCGCGCGAAACAGGCAGTTCTTGGCGGCCTCCTCGGACGTGCCCATCACTTCGCCGATGGTCCTCAACCGCAGACCCTGAAAGTGGCGCAACTCAAATACGGTTCGTTCACGCGGCGTCAGATCCGCCAGGACGGCCTGAATGCGATCCTTCAACTGACGGCTCATGAGCTGGCGTTGCGGATCGCCGTGCGCGCGCGTTTCCTCCACACTGTCCATGCGATCCAGAGTTCCCTCGCCCGTTTCCACCACCGCCGCTTCCTCCCGCCGCACTTTCCGCTTTCGTAACAGATCCAGGCACAGGTTCGTGACGATCCGATACAGCCAGGTATGGAAGCTGCAGTCGAAACGAAACGTGTGCAGATTCTTATGCACCCTCAGGAACGCCTCCTGAAAAACATCGTTGGCGTCCTCGGGCGCCCGAAGCAGGTTCAACGCCAGCCGCAGGACATTCTGATCGTACAGGCGCACCAATTGCTCAAAGGCGCGCTCATCGCCTTGTTGAGCCGCCCGAATCAGTTCGGATTCGTCCATCCTGACGGCCGCGTGGGCCACAGTAACCTGCAACACCATGGTAGACGGGCGGTAAATGAAAAGGTCACGCCGAAAGGGCGCCCGGTCTATCCGGCCAGTTCGACTTCGACGGTTTTGGTTTGGGGGTCCAGCTTGACGATACGGAAGGTGCGGATTTGGCCGGCGCGGGCGGACTCCAAATCTTCGGATTTCGAACTACCGCCCTGCTTCCATTTGGCTGATAACATTGCGGTTAGCGACGTAATGTCGGCCTTGGGCGCGGATTCAGAGGCGGATGGAGCGGCACTTGCGGCCTGCGCGATGAGGCACCCGGCAAACACGCCTTCGCCGAGTTCGACTTTGGCGCGGCCGTTCCTGGTGTCGACGATCCGGCCGGTGACCGATTCGCCGACTTTGTGCTCGGCGATGTATTCGTCGGCCGTGGTTGGCTCCAATTGCTTCATGCCCAGCTTGATGCGGCGGCGTTCGCGATCCACCTCCAGCACCACCGCGCGGATGGACTGACCGAGTTTAAGCGCTTCGTTCGGATGATTGAGACGCTTCTCGCTCGTGATGTCGGAGATGTGGATCATGCCGTCAATCCCGTTGCCGAGATCGACGAAGCAGCCAAAGTTGGTGAGGCTGGTAACGGGCGCCTCGGCGACGGCACCGGGGGCGTATTTGTTCAGCGCCTCTTCCCAGGGATCGCCCAAAGCCTGCTTCAGGCCGAGCGAGATGCGGCGCTCGGCTGTATTCACTCCCAGGACAACAGCCTCCACCATTTCGCCGGCCTTCAAAACGTCGCTGGGCCTTTTGATCTTCTTCGACCAGGACATTTCGGAGATATGGATCAAGCCGTCGACGCCCGGCAGCAATTCCACGAACGCGCCGAAGTCGGTGAGACGCGAAACCTTGCCCTGCACGCGGTCGCCGGTGTGGAAGCGCTCGGCGGCTTGAGTCCACGGATCGGGCGCGAGCTGCTTGAGGCCGAGCGAAATGCGGCGGCTCTCCGGGCTGATCTTGAGGATCTTTACGTCGAGCGTGTCGCCGGGTGACACAACGTCGGAAGGCTTCGCGACGCGATGCCAGGCCATGTCGGTGACGTGCAGCAATCCATCGACGCCGCCGAGGTCGACAAAAGCGCCGAAATCGGTGACCGTGCGGACGGTGCCGCGGAGCACAGCGCCCTCCTGAAGTTCGCCGAAACGTTTCTCGCGGGCTTGCTTCTCTTCTTGATCCAGGATGGCGCGCCGGTCCACCACCACGTCCTCGTCGGCCGTATCCAGCTTGATGATCTTGCACTGGATTTCCTGGCCGACCAGCTTCTCCAGTTCCGCCTGATCCTTGGCTCCACTGCGCGAGGCGGGCAGAAACGCCGGCACGCCGACGTCCACGCGCAGGCCGCCCTTCACTATTTCGGTCACCACGGCGCCGATCGCGCGCTGTTGCGCAAATGCGCTTTCGAGCGCGCTCCAGTCCTTGGGCCGCTCCACTTTGACCGTGGAAAGCGTGTAGTTTCCTTCGGAATCCCGGCCGGTCACGCTGACCAGCAATTTTTCTCCGACCTTCGCGGTGATCGCGCCGCTCGAATCGCGGAAAACGTCGACGGGCAGGACGCCTTCCATCTTGCGTCCGATATCCACGAAGACGGACTCGGGCGTGATCGAAATCACCGTGCCTTCGAGCGCATGGCCGGGACCCGGCTCGTGGTGCTGCTGTTCGAACTCAGAAAGTATGTCGGCGAATGAATTTTCGCCTGTCAGCGTGGCGTCATCTGCGGACGAAGCTGCCGCCTCAGGCAATGCAGGGGATGTCAGGTTTTCCATGGAGACTACGTGCAAATCCATTGTGTCATAGTCCCGGGCTAAGATGACAGCGTGGAGCTTCAAGGCCGCGCGTGGCAGTTGGTTCGGTTACAGGACGCGGTGTGGATGGCGCTGTGCATCGTGCTCGCGGTCTTCGGCCCGGAGCGCTCCGAGGTGACCGTTCTGACGTTGCTCGGAATCGGGATTATGCAGGTGGTCGAACCTAAGATCGCGTTCCTCCGGACGATGTGGGGTACCGCGCTTGCGTTCGTGATCAGCCTGGCGCTCTGGTACATCCTGATGGGTTTCACCGACGGTATCGAGAGTAGCTATTACTGGATTCTGCTGCTGCCGGTGATCGGCGTAGCAACCTCACAAAGCGTGCTGGCGACGGCGCTTGCGACGTTGGCCGGATGCGGCGCCTACGTTTCGTTCATCGCGTTCTTAAGGCCCGACCAATATATTCCGGAAGGCGCCTGGAGGCTGGTACTGTTGCGAGCCGCGATTTTTCCAGTCGTCGGTTATCTAGCACATGAATTGGCGGAGGCGAGCCGGACCTCAGCTCGCAAGCATCAGATTGCCGCCGAACAACTGGCGGAAGCGAACCGGAGTTTGCGGGAAGCCGAGGCGGCAGTGCGGAGGTCCGAGCGCCTGGCGGCCTTGGGCCAGCTTTCCGCAGGGCTGGCGCACGAGATCCGCAATCCGCTCAGCACCATCAAGACATCGGCGGAGATGCTGCGCAAGAGCGTGGATGCCGACACCGCGGTAGCGCAGGAGATGGCGGGATACATCTCGAGCGAAGTGGATCGCACCAATGCGCTGGTGACGCGCTTCCTGGATTTTGCGCGTCCGCTGGTGCTGCATCGCGAGCCAACCGAACTTGCGTCGATCATCGACGAGGCGATCGCGGAAGTGGAAAAGCACACGGGCGAGAGCGAGGTGACGATCTACAAAAACTATTCGCCTGACGTTCCAGAGCTGCGCCTGGATGCGCAATTGATGGAGCGCGTGCTGTACAATCTGTTGCTGAATGCGGTTCAGGCCAGTCCGCCCAAAGCGAGCGTCACGGTGAAGACCCGGCCGCTCGGCGATACCGTGGAGATTGCGGTCATCGATCGCGGCGCCGGCATCGATCCCAAGGATCTGGAGACCATCTTCAACCCATTTTTCACGACGAAGTCGGACGGTGTCGGGCTGGGGCTTGCGATCGTGTCCAAGATCGTCGACGAGCATGGCGGGACGATTGACGTGGAAAGCGAATCAGGAAGCGGCAGCGTCTTTAGGATCTTTCTTCCCATGCGTGAGGATGGCCGATGAAAGCCACAGTGCTGGTAGTAGAGGATGAAGAGAAGCTGCGGCGTGTGATGGAACTGCAGCTGAAGACCGCAGGCTTCGAGGTGGAGCAGGCCGGCAACGCGGAAGAAGGTCTGAAGCTGGCCGACGATGCGGACGTTATCCTTACGGACCTGCGGCTGCCCGGCATGAGCGGCCTGGACATGCTGCAGAAGATCCGGGAGCAGGATTCGCACAAACCGGTCATCGTGATGACGGCCTTCGGCAGCATCGAAACGGCCGTGGAAGCGATGAAAGCGGGGGCTGTCGACTTTCTACCGAAGCCATTTTCGCTGGATCATCTGATGACCGTGGTGAACAAGGCGCTCGAAGTTCGCAGCCTGCGCGAGGAAAATCGCGAGCTGCGCGCCGAGCTAAGCCAGCGCTACCAGTTCGACAATATTGTCGGGCGGAGCGGCGCGATGCGCGAGATTTTCGCCACCATTGAGCGCGTCGCGCCCACGCGCGCCACGGTGCTGTTGTGCGGCGAGAGCGGCGTCGGTAAGGACATGATCGCGCGGGCGATTCATCAGCATTCACCGCGTGCCGGCAAGCCGTTCGTAAAGATCAATTGCACCGCCTTGCCGGAAAACCTGATGGAGAGCGAGCTGTTCGGCTACGAGAAGGGGGCTTTCACCGGCGCCAATGTCAGTAAACCGGGAAAGTTCGAACAGGCCGACACCGGGACTGTGTTTCTGGACGAAATTGGAGACGTGCCGCCGGGCATTCAGGTAAAGCTGCTGCGCATCCTGCAGGAGCGTGAGTTTGAGCGGCTGGGTAGCAACCATACGCGGCACGTGGATGTGCGGGTGCTGGCGGCGACGAACGTCGACCTTCGCGCCGCTCTGGAGCAGGGCGAGTTTCGCGAGGATCTGTATTATCGCCTGAATGTGCTGCCGATCAACATTCCGCCGCTGCGGGATCGCAAGGAAGATATTCCGTTTTTAGCGAAGCATTTTGTCGCGAAGCTGAGCAAGGATCTCGGCAGCGGCGTAGAGTCGATCTCCGACGCAGCGATCCAGCGGCTCATGGAGTACCACTGGCCGGGCAACGTACGCGAACTGGAGAACGTGATCGAGCGGAGCCTTGTGCTGGGCAATGGGCCTGTATTGGAGCCGTCGGATATCCGATTGGATTTGTCCGCACCGCCGCGAACCGCCGCCGCCGCGGCAGGACATTTCTTACCCGATGGCATGACGCTGGATCAGTACGAGCAATCCATTATTCGCGAAGCGTTGCAGCGCGCCAACGGCAACAAAAGCCAGGCCGCACGCTTGCTGGGCCTGACGCGCAACGCGCTGCGGTACCGGCTGTCGCAGATGGGGATCGAGTCGTAGCGGTTACGGCTTCTTCGAAAGCACGGACTTGATCAAAATGAATTTGCCGGCGCGGAATTCGTAACAGTGCGTGGCCACGTCTCCTTCCTTCTCGTTCCGCGCGCCTGAAAAGACGATCAGCCAGCACTTTCTGCATTCTCTCTGGGCTAGCTCGGCTTGGCGCGCAAATATTGCTTCGGCCAGGCGATGTCCTGCTTCATTTGGTGCGCGGCGTGGAGAGGCCAATACGGATCGCGCAGCAGCTCGCGCGCCAGAAAGACCATATCGGCTCGCTCAGATTGAATGATGTCTTGCGCCTGCTCCGATTCAGTGATCATGCCGACCGCGGCGGTCAGAATGCCCGTCTCTTTCCGGATTCGCTCCGCGAACGGTACTTGAAAGCCGGGGGCGGCGGGGATCACTGCCTTCGGCACTGCGCCGCCGGAAGAACAGTCAATCAGATCGACGCCCAGCGGCTTGAGCTGCGCGGACAGAGCGACTGATTCATCGATGCTCCAGCCGCCTTCTACCCAATCTGTCGCTGAGATCCGGACCAGAAGCGGCAAATCCGCCGGCAACGTCGCACGCACAGCTTCTACTACCTCGCGCAGCGCACGCGTCCGATTTTCGAACGAGCCGCCGTAGCGATCATTCCGAAGATTGCTCAACGGCGAGAGAAACTCGTGCAACAGATATCCATGCGCGGAGTGAATTTCGATGATCTTCGCGCCTGCTTCCAACGCTCGCTTGGCTGCGCCAGCAAAAGCGCGAACAATGCGCGCGATCTCACGCTCGGTCAACTCTTCCGGCGTTGGCAGAGCGTCCGAAAAGGGCACGGCGCTCGGCGCGTAGATCGGCCGCCACCCGCCATCGGACTCCGGCACCGATCCACCACCGTTCCACGGTGCAGCCGTGCTTGCCTTGCGGCCGGCGTGCGCCAATTGCATTGCCGGAACCGCGCCCTGATCTTCAATAAAGCGAAAGATCCGCGCGAGCATCGGAATATGATCGTCCGACCAAATGCCCAAATCCTGCGGGCTGATGCGCGCTTCCGGCAGCACGGACGTCGCCTCGGTCATCACCAGCGCTGCTCCACCCACCGCTCGGCTACCAAGGTGCACCAGGTGCCAGTCGTTCGCGTAGCCATCCACGCTCGAATATTCACACATGGGCGAAACGCCGATGCGATTCCGCAACCGCACGCCGCGAATCTGGAGCGGAGTGAACAGCTCGGCCGCCGCGGCGACTACCGGAGTCAAGGAATTCATAAGCTCCCTTTGTAGCACTTATTCAATCTGATAAACTGAACCGACTTGAGACCCAAACCAGCCACTGTCGTGGCCATTTACCCAGGCTCCTTTGACCCCATCACGAACGGCCACCTGGATCTGATCCAACGCGGCTCCGCGCTGTTTGACCGCCTGATTGTCGCCATTTTGCGCAACGACGAAAAGCGCCCGCTGTTCAGCGTCGAAGAGCGCATGGAAATGCTGCGTGAGGTGATTGGCGGGCTGAGCAACGTCGAGGTCGGGTCCTTCGATGGCCTTCTGGTGGACTACGCGGCCCAACGCGCCGCCAGCGTCATCCTACGTGGCATCCGCGCCATCTCGGACTATGAATACGAACTGCAGATGGCGCTCATGAACCGCCGCCTGCGCCCCGAAATTGAAACCGTTTTTCTGATGGCCGGTGAAGCGCACTCTTTCATTAGCTCGCGGTTGGTGAAGGAAGTAATCCGCCTCGGCGGCAACATCTCCGGTCTCGTTCCGCCGTCGATCGAAGGTAGACTAAAGAGAAGAGTTCTGGAAGTAACCAGAGAGGAATGACCTTGCCAGCCACCCTGGATCTAGCCGAGCGCGTCGGACGCATCAGCGAGTCCTCGACGATGAAAGTCGCCGCGGAAGCCGACCGCCTCCGCCGCGAAGGCGTGGACGTCGTGGATTTCAGCGCCGGTGAGCCGGATTTCGCGACGCCTGACAACATCAAGAAGGCCGCGATCGCGGCAATTGACGCCAACTTTACCAAGTACACGCCAACCGGCGGCACGGTGGAACTGAAGCAGGCCATCTGCGCACGCCATCATGACGACTACGGAACGAATTATGCGCCCGCCGAATGCCTGGTGACGGTTGGTGGGAAGCACGCCATCTTCAACCTGATGCAGGTGCTGATTGCGGACCGTGACGAGGTAGTCATACCCGTTCCCTATTGGGTCACTTACAAAGACGTCGTCAACTATGCCGGCGGCAAATGCGTTTTCGTGGACAGCGACGAGGCTAGCGGGTTCACTTACACTGCCGACGCGGTCGCTTCTAAGATTACGGCCAAGACCAAACTGATCCTCATCAATTCGCCGAACAATCCAAGCGGCTCTGTACTGAACCGGGAAGAGTTCGAGAAGATTTATCACCTGGCCGTGCGGAACGGCGTCCGCATCATGACTGACGAATGCTACTGCCGGTTCCTTTACGATAGCGAGCCATTCTCGATTGCCGTGATGCCCGGCGCCAAGGAGCACGTCGTAGTCGCCGGATCGCTTTCGAAAACCTACGCCATGACGGGCTGGCGCATTGGTTTCGCCCTGGCGCCGAAGCCGCTGATCGACGCCATGATGAAGCTGCAGAGCCACACCACGTCGAACCCAACTTCAGTTTCGCAGAAGGCCGCGATTGAAGCGCTCCGCGGCCCGCAGGATTCCATCGGTGTGATGCTTGCCGAGTACCGCCGACGCCGCGATTACGTCGTCCAGCGCTTGCAGGGCATTGCAGGAGTGAAGATCGTTCCGCCGCGCGGCGCGTTTTATGCTTATCCGAATGTTGCGGTTGCTTTCCGCAACGGCATCTCCTCGGCCTTGCAGTTTTCCGAAAAGCTGCTGACGGAAGAACACGTCGCGGTCGTCCCCGGCGAAGCGTTCGGAACCAGCGAACACGTCCGAATTTCGTACGCGACGTCGATGAAAGAACTGGAACGCGGGCTCGACCGCATCGAGCGATTCATCCGTGGCCGATAACGCACCCCGCCGCCTCCCCACGCGCTTTCTGGAGAAGGTGTGGGGCGCCACCGATCTTTCTCCCTGGTATCCGAGCTCCGAGAAGAAGATCGGCGAAGTCTGGTTTGAAGCCGAACTGCCACTTCTCGTAAAGTTCGTTTTCACTAGCGAGCGCCTCTCCGTGCAGGTTCATCCCGACGATACCTACGCCGCGGAACACGAACGGAGCGTGGGCAAGACGGAGATGTGGTACATCCTGCGCGCCGATCCGGGCGCCCGCATCGCGGCCGGCTTTCGCGAGCCGATGAACAGCGAGCGATTGCGCGAGGCGGCGCTCAGCGGAGAGATCGAAGACTTGCTGGATTGGATCGACGTGCAGGCCGGCGACGTGTTTTTCATCCCCGCCGGTACCGTGCACGCCATCGGCGCCGGACTGGCGATTTGCGAAATCCAGCAGCATTCTGACGTCACTTACCGTCTGTACGACTACGGCCGTCCCCGTGAGCTTCATCTCGACAAGGCCCTTGATGTCGCCTCGACGGAAGCGAGCACGGTTCGGTCGGTCATGCTGCCGGTGGATTGCCGCTATTTCCACACCGAGCTGGCCAGAACCGCATCCAGTCTGCTTTACAAGCCTGAAGCGGGCCGCTTTCACCTGGTGATTTTCCTGAGCGGCCGAGGCACGATTGCGGACCATCCTTTTCGCGAAGGGGAAGCCTGGCTGATTCCGGCCGGAGCCGCGCCGTTTTCGATCGAGCCCACCGATCCGGCCAAATTTCTACGTACGTGGGTACCTTAGCCGATCCCTAGTTCATCTACCCGCTCGAGCGGCGTACCGCAGCGCCGGCAGATGAGGGACGAGCAATCGCCGCACACCAGCGGATCCTCAACTGCGGCGCGGCAGTTCGGACAGTAAAATTCCATGTGATTTTTGGCTTCTTCTTCCGCCACTACTGTTACACTAGCAATAGAAGCTAGCTTCCGTGAGATTGAATCGCGCGGTATTCTGCCTTTGGTTTGGCTTCCTAGTTTCGTGTTCCAAGCAGCCGCCGCAAGCTGCGTCGCTTGGTGAAGCCTACGTTGGACCCAGCGCCCTGAATCTGCGAAGCGCGCTGGCAAGGCAGTCGTCCATCACCGCAACCGCCAAACACGGCGACAAGGTTTACATGGTCGAATACCGCCACCGTTTAGTGAAAGTTCGTACGACCGCAGGTGCGGAGGGCTGGACCGATTTGCGCGAGTTGCTGAGCCCCGCGCAAATGGACGGGCTGCGGCAGATGGCGGCAACCGCTGCGCGTTATCCATCCCAAGGCGCAGCGACCGTATTCGAACCGTTGAACGTGCATACGGAGCCCAACCGCTCGTCACCGAGTTTTTGGCAGATTCCCGAGAACGGCAAGGTGGACGTCATCGGGCATAAGCTCGCGCCTCGAACGCAACCGCCCGAAATCTTCGAACCGGCGCAGGTGAGGCGCGTGCCTGTTCGCCGGAAACCGAAGGCAAAAGGTCCGCCATCCAAGATTCCACCGCCGCCACGTCCGCCCGCGCCGGGGCCGCCGCCAAACTGGCAGGCTCTCTCGGTTCCCAACAGCCAGTCTCTCGCGCCGGCCCAAACGGATCAGCCGAAAGTGCAAACGGCGTCTCCGCCCGTGCCTCGGCCCACTCCACCCGTACCGATGGACGACTGGAGCCTGGTGCGGGGTCCCGAGGGCAAAGCCGGCTGGGTATTGACAAGGCCGCTCAGCATGGCGATTCCCGACGAGGTGGCCCAATATGCCGAGGGCCATCGCATCACGTCATACTTCTCGCTCGGCCAGGTCCACGATAAGGATCTGGTGAAGAACAACTGGCTATGGACCACCATCACAAAAGGCCAGCAACCCTACGAGTTCGACAGCTTCCGCGTGTTCGTCTGGAGCCTGAAGCACCACCGCTACGAGACGGCATATATCGAGCGCGATGTGGCCGGGCATTTCCCGGTGGAGGTGGATAATTCCGGTTCTGCGCCGCGCTTTACGCTTGTGCTCGAAAGAGACGATGGGCAGCTGCAACGCAAGACATACACGTTTGAAGGATTTCGCGTACACATGGTCGCGAGCGAACCCTACCAGGCGAAACCGGTGCTGGAGATACCCAAGGCGAGTTTGCCGGTCCCTCACCCAACTGTTCCGTCGCGCTCCTGGTACGCCCGGGCGAAGGAGCGGTTGCGACACCTCTTCCACTGACGCAGGCTACTTCCCTGCTCTGCCCTTCGGCACAATCTGGATCTGGAACAGCTTGGGCCACAGTTTGCCGGTAACAAACAACCGGTCACTCAGTACGTCGTAGGCGATGCCGTTCAACACGTCCACGGGCCCGGCGTGGTCGGCAGCGCTCAAAAGTCCCGAAAGATCCACCCAACTGAGCACGTGGCCATCGCGCAGCGAGATGCGTGCAATGCGATCCGTCTGCCATACGTTAGCGTACAGCTCTCCGTGCACGTACTCCAGCTCGTTCAGATTCATCACCGGCTTGCCGCGATCACGAACCGTGAAACGCCGCTTCTCCTGCAAAGTGACCGGGTCCCAACAACGAATCTCCGCCGTTCCGTCGCTCATGTAGATCTGCTGCCCGTCGTTGGCGAGCCCCCAGCCTTCGCCCGGATAGTTGAAGCTGCGCAGCTGCTGGAACGAAGCCTGGTTGTAGACGAACCCGATCTGGGACTGCCAAGTGAGCTCGATGATCTGCTGATTGACGACAGTGATGCCTTCGCCGAAATACTGCGGGGGTAAATCGATTTGTTGTATTACCTGGCCCGTTTCGAGCTTCACCTTGCGCAGAGACGAGCGCCCCCTCAATCCCGTTCCTTCGTAAAGATAGCCGGCGCGGAATTCCAACCCTTGCGTGAAGGCGTCCGGATCGTGCGGATAGACATGAACCACGCGGTAGCCGTACACCGGTGTCTGGGCGGAGAGCGTAACCGAGGCCGCAATCAGGAGGCATACGATTCGCATTTCAGGCATGCAGCAGCACCTTTAATATTCCCGGCTTCGCCGCCTGCTGGAATGCCAGCGCCGCTTGGTGCAATGGCAAAACTTCCGAAATCATGTTATCCACCTGAACGCGGCCGGTTTGCAAAAGCCGGAGCGCGGGCGCAAAGCGTCCGCAGCGCGAGCCAACCAGCGTGATCTCGTTCACAATGGCCGGTGCTGTGTCGATCGCCACTAACCCGTGGACAGTCGACTTCATCACCACGGTGCCGCGCGGCTGCGTCATTTGCACGGCTTGCTGCAGGCCTTCGCTCGTTCCCGTCGCTTCCACGACGAATTGGTATTTGGCCGCGGGCAGCTGGCGCGCGATCTCGGTATCGATGCCGGCCAGCTTGGCGATCCGCAGCTTCTCCTTGTGCCGCCCGTATTGATGGACTCGGGCGCCGTGCGCCTTAAGGACCTGGCCCACCAGCAGGCCGAGCTTGCCATCGCCCAATACCGCCACCGGCGCGCCCGGCGGAATCCGCACCTGATCGAGAATTTCACACGCTGCCGCCAGCGGCTCCACGAACACGGCGTGCTCGTTGGGAACATCGCGCGGTACGCGATGCAGATTGCGCTCAGGCAGCGTCAGGAATTCGCGGAAGGCGCCCGGCTGCTTGACGATGCCCAGCACGGTGCGCGTGGGGCAGTGGCGCCCCAAGCCGCGCATGCACCAGTCGCAGCGCCCGCACGCCAGGTTGATCTCGCCAACGACGCGCTGACCGACCCAATGCGCATCGTCCGCCGCCACAACCTCGCCGACGAACTCGTGTCCGGGCGTTCCCTGAAAGCCATAGTAGCCGCGCTGCAGCTCCAGATCCGTATTGCAGATGCCGCCTTCCAGCAGACGGATCAGCGCGAATCCATCCGGACGACGGGGCCGCGCCTGCTGGCGCACGCTCACCTTGTGCTTTTCGAGACAAACCGACAGCATATTGTGGATACTTTAATCATGCTAGCTGAGTTGGCGTGTTTCGAGCAGCAGTGCCGCCAGCGCTTCCCGATTGACGAAGCGCTCTACAATTGCACCACCTGCGGCGGACTGCTCGAAGTCGTGTTCACCGAAGACCGCATGGAAGCAGAGGGGTGGAGAAAGACCTGGCGGGAGCGCCGCACTTCCAACCGGATGCTCGATCAGAGCGGCGTCTGGCGCTATCGCGAATTGCTTCCCTTCGATGGGCATCATCATCAAGCGGTTTCCTTGCGGGAGGGCAACACGCCGCTCCTGGATGCTCCACGCGCCGCCCGCTATGCAGGGCTGGACCGCATCACGTTCAAGCACCAAGGCTTCAATCCTACGGGCTCCTTCAAAGACAACGGCATGACGTGCGGAGTGACTCAGGCCAATCGTCTGGACCGCCGGCGCGTCGCGTGCGTTTCCACGGGCAATACGTCCGCCTCCATGGCAGCATACGCGAGCGCTGCCGGGCTGGATTCGATCGTCTTCATCCCGCACGGCAACATCTCGTACGGCAAGCTGGCGCAAGCCCTCGAATATGGGGCGCGAACGCTCCAGGTGGAGGCCAACTTCGATCAGATTCTTGCTCTTGTGCGCGTGCTGGCCGACCGCCTGGGCATTTACCTGCTCAACTCGATCAACCCGTTCCGCATCGAAGGCCAGAAGTCGATCATTTTCGAAATGCTCGACCAGCGCGATTGGAATGCGCCGGACTGGATTGTGCTGCCGGGCGGGAATCTCGGCAACACCTCCGCATTCGGAAAAGCGCTGCGGGAACTATGTCAGTTCGGCCTGATCCACAAGCTTCCGCGGCTGGCCGTCATCCAGGCCGAAGGCGCGGCGCCGTTCTATCACTTCATGCAAAAGCGCGACGAGTTTAGGAGCGTGCCCGACCCCCACACGCTCGCCACTGCCATCAAGATCGGCGATCCGGTGTCCTGGCCGAAAGCGCTCCACGAGGTGACGGTAACCAACGGCGTAGTTGAAAAGGTGAGCGAACAGCAGATAGCCGACGCCAAGGCCATCATCGGCCAATGCGGCATCGGTTGCGAGCCGGCTTCGGCGGCTACGCTGGCAGGTATTCAAAAGCTTGTACGGGCGCGCGTGATGCGCGCGGATGAAGATGTGGTGGCGGTCCTAACGGGAAATGTCCTCAAGGACCCGGACTACATTTATCGCTACCATACCGGGCAGTTGAAGGATCCCGACGGCAACTCGATTGAGTCGAGGTATGGCAATGCTCCGGTCGTCGTTCCGAACGACGCGGACGCCATTGCCAAAATGTTGGAAAGCTAAAAGCGGCTTAACGCCCGCGGCCACCGCCACGACGTTCGCGGCCACCCCCACCGGGCCCACGTCCGCCGCCGCCTTCGCGCGGCACCATCGGACGGGCTTCATTGACCACCAGGGCGCGCCCCATCAGGTCGCGGCCGTTGCAGGACTCGATGGCACGGTTCGCTGCGGCGTCGTCGTTGATTTCGACAAATCCGAATCCGCGAGCTTCGCCGGTAAAGCGGTCACGCATTACATTGACGCTGTCCACGGCAACACCAGCCTGCGAAAAGAAATCCGTTAAGTCGGCTTCTGTTGCCGCATAGGGCAGATTCCCGACGAAAAGTTTCATTGAATGCTCCTTGGCGTCATAACTGAAGAGGCAGGTTCACGACCGCGGACTTGAGGGTTACTGGCAGGACCGAAGCCGGGAGGATTGGCTGACTCCCACGACACTTTATTAGTTTCCCAGAAATCCACAGGCAGTGTCAAAACAAATCCCCGGTCACCGGGGTGTAATTAAGCCGCCCAACTTATCCTGCTCGGAGGCAGCGAAACGGGGAAATCGCGCCGAATACGCTTCCAAGTACTTCAGGCCCGCGCCGGTATTGTAAATTACGATACGCTCGTGTGGCTTGAGAAACCCGTTGGTGAGTAACTTTTTCAGCGCGGCCACACAGGCGCCGCCCTCGGGCGCGGCGAAAATTCCCTCCAGACCGCTAAGTTCCAGGCTCGCGTCCAGTAACTCTTCGTCACTCACCGCGACCGCGGTTCCGTGGCTCGCGCGAACGCCCGAAAGCATCAGCCGGTCGCCCAGCGGCTTGGGCACGCGCAGGCCGGCCGCCACAGTATGGGCGCCTTCCCAGAATTCCGACTTGTCTTCACCACGTTCGAAGGCTCGAACCACCGGCTGGCAGCCCGCGGCCTGGACGGCGATCATCTTCGGGCGGTGACCGGTAATCCAGCCGAGTTGCTCCATTTCGTCGAACGCTTTCCACATGCCAATGAGACCCACACCGCCGCCTGCCGGATAGAAAATGGCATCGGGCAGAGTCCACCCCAACTGCTCCGCCACTTCGTAGCCCATGGTCTTCTTGCCCTCAATCCGGTACGGTTCCTTGAGCGTACTGACGTCGAACCACCCCTCACCGTCCTTCCGTTCGGCAACCATTCGGCCGCAGTCGCTGATCAAACCGTCCACGAGCGTGACCTGCGCACCGAAGGCCCGGCACTCGATGTAATTCGATTGCGGTACGTCGCGCGGCATGAAAATGTGCGCCTCCATGCCTGCAGCCGCCGAATAAGCGGCAAGTGCGCTAGCCGCGTTGCCCGCCGAAGGGATTGCGAGCTTGCGAATGCCTAGCTCTTTGCACATTGAGATCGCGCAAGAAAGCCCGCGGGCTTTAAACGAGCCGGTAGGATTGAGGCCTTCGTCCTTAACCCAGAGATTTTTTGCGCCCAGCTTTTCGCCCAGCCGGAACGTCCGAACCAGCGGCGTCATACCTTCACCCAACGAGACGACGGAACCGGCGTCGCGCACCGGAAGCACGGCAGCATACCGCCACATGCTGCAGGGGCCATTTACAACCGCTTCCCGCTTCCACCCGGCCTTGGCCTTCGCGAGGTCATAGCGAACCAGCAGCGGCCCGCCGCATTCGCAGAGGTTGTGGATTTCCCCGGCGGCTCTGCGCTTGCCGCAGACACTGCATTCCAGGTGAGAGACGGTGGTCATGGCGGAAGCTTCGATCATAGCAATCCCCCGGGGCATGCGAGATTGGTAAGGGAATGAAGCGGCCGCGAAAGCTGTTGCGAAATCTCGTCCTGGGCGTGCTCGCGCTGGTGGTCGCGCTCTACGCTGCGTGCGGAATCTCGATCCTGGCTCTCCGATATGTAAATCCGTTGACCACGGTCGTGCAGATCCAGCGCCGCGTGCAAGCCGCGCGGCAGCATCGTCCCTATCACAAGCGCTACGATTTTGTTCCGCTTGGCCGGATTTCTCTGAACCTGCAGCATGCCGTGGTCGCGGCCGAAGACGGCCGATTCCGCCAGCATCACGGATTTGACTGGATCGAAATGCAGAAAGTGGTGGAAGACGACATGCAGCATCACCGTCTGGGCCGCGGCGGGTCTACTATCACGCAACAGCTGGTGAAAAATCTGTTTCTGGGGACCGAGCGGTCTTTTCTTCGTAAAGGCGCGGAGTTTGCCTTGGTGCCTTTGGCCGAGGCTTTCTTGACCAAGGACCGGATTCTGGAACTGTATTTGAACGTGATTGAATGGGGCCGCGGAATCTATGGCGCCGAAGCTGCATCCGAATTTTACTATCACGTACCGCCGTCGCAGCTGGACCGCGAGCAATCCGCGCGGCTCGCGGCAATCATTCCCGCACCACTGAAGCGCAAGCCCGATCGGATGAACGAGTACAGCTCGGTAATTCTGGACCGCATGGCGAAGACAGGTTGGTAGCCCAGGTCACTCGCCGGATGGCGGATAACGCCGGAGGCGCGGCGGCTTGGCATTCGGTTCCAGCAGCCACGGCGTGCGATCCGGATAGTACCGCAGAAGCCTCTGATTCTCCTGCGGCCCGAGATCACGCGCCCAGACGATCGGCGCTTGATCTATGTTCGCCGCGTTGTAAACCCACTCCTGAAACTGATGCTGCGGCGAGTAGCGGACAAACACCAGTTGCTTGCCTGGCGCCGCCTGGAGTTCGCTCCCGATGGCGATCCGGCCTTCCGGGTCGCCGTGGTTGATCGCGTCCCAAGTTTCGTAAGGTGTCATCGCCCGGTATAGGTCTTCGTTTCGCGAGGCGTGCAGGCCGTACCAGAAGATGAAGTGCGCAACGCACAAAAACAGAAGAATCCGAGCACATTGCTCGCCAACCGGCTGCGCGCGAATCGTCCATCTGCTGAGACGTTCCAGTCCCACGACGCTTACCAACACAAACAAACAGGTTAAGGCGGCAATGTAGTGGCTGTAAAAGTAGGGATAGAAGTTCGTTCCCAGGCTGAAAAGAAAGACAGTCGCCGCCAGCCAGACAAAGCGGAATTCCCGGAGTGCCGGTAGAAACGCCAGTAAAGCCAGATAGAGCGGCGCTAGAAAGAAGAAGCGGTAAAACCGAATGCGGCCGGCCCAGCGCGTCCAGTAAGCCGTCCAGGAATCGACGCCAGGGCCGTGGACATCGGATTGGGCTTCGTAGCCGAGCTGTTGCTCCTGCGTGAGCTGCGAATGCGGAGTGGGATTGGGCTGAAACGTGAACGTCGTTGGAACGCCGTATTGGTAGCGGCTCAGCATGTACGGCAGAGTAGTCCAACTGCCTGTGACTGCCCGGTTCTGGAACAAAATCAGCAGGAACGCCGGAGCCATCGCAAGCGCTGTTGCCAAAGCCGGGCGGGCGAGCTTGCGCCATGCCGGTGCGAAGAACACAATCACGCTCGCGACCACAAAGAGGAATTCGTAGGGGCGAGTCAAAACCTGTAGTCCAAGGCCCAGCCCCAGCAATGCGGCATCGCGCGTGCGCCCTTCGTCGCGCAACCGCGGCAAGGCGCCGAACACGAGACACCCGGCGCAGGCCGAAACTGCCCCGCCCCAGTAGCTGTTCATCCACTGGCTCAAAGCCCCGAACTCTACGACTGCCAGCATCCCTCCGATGAGCGCCCACACCGGTGTGGTCCAGGCGCGCAGCATCCAGTAACACAAGGCGCACATTACCCCGACGCTGAGCGCAACGCCGGCCCAAGGATGTCCGAAGAGCGACCATGCCAGTGCGATGACCATCCCTTGGCCCAGCGGAAAAATCGAGCTGTATGTCGGCTGCTGCAAGACGAAGAACGTTTCGAAGAACTGGTGCAGCGGATGCGCGGGGTTCGCCAGCCGGAAGTGCCGCAGCGTGTCCGCCGAAAGCAGATAGCTGAAGTCGTCGGCAACCAGAGGCGTTGGAACCGGGTATTGCGGCAGCAGCGCCAGGCGCAGCAGGATCGGCAGCGCCGCCAGCAATAGCATGCACCAACCGGTCTTCATCGCGAGGCGGCGGGATAGCGGCTCCAGTAGTGGCCGCGACATCAGGGCCAGCGCGACAACTACCAGCGTCAGGATCAGCTCGATGAAGTCGGCGGCGCCGAATCCGATTGGATTGAGCAGCGGCACGAAAGAGTGGAGCACGTGGAAGAGATACATGGTCTACTTGACCTGCTCAAACCTCAATGGAGGCGGTGCGGTTGTCTGAGCCGGAGCCGGTTCGGCCGTAGAAATCATATAGCGGCCGAGTTTTGGCGGCGCCGCGTCGGGCTCCAGCAGCCAGGCAACGCGGCCCGGATAGTAACGCAAAAGCTTCTCGTTCTCGGTGTCGCCCAGGTCTCGCGCCCAAACAATGCGCGCCTGGTCGATGTCAGCGTCGTTGTAAACCCATTCCTCCTGGAAATGATGTTGCGGCCAATAGCGGACAAACACTAACAGCTTGCCGGTGATTCCCGCCAGTTGACGGTTCACCAGGATGCGGCGCTGCGGATTGCCGTGGTTGATCCCATACCATGTCTCATACTGCTCCATCAGTGGTGCCACTTCCGAGCCTTCGAACAGATGTAGGCCGTACCAGAAGACGAAATGCGCCACGCAGAGGAACAGCACGAGTTGCGCCGCCAGCGGACTCCAGCGGCTCAATTGCTGGAGACCCGTAATACTCACCAAAATAAACAGACAGGTGAGCGCAGCAAGGTAGTGCACTTCGAAGAACGGATAAAAATTGGCGCCGAGCGCGAAGATCGCGAGCGTGAAGACAACCCATCGGAACCGGGGCTCGCCGAGGGCCGGCAAAAAGAAGAGCAGCGCCACATACAGCGGCGCGAGAAAGAAGAAACGGTAGAAGCGGACGCGGTATTCCAATCGCAGCAAGAACGACTGCAGCGTCTCCGGGCCGGTGCTCCGGAACGATAGCTGAGACTTGTACTCGAGTTGTTGCTGCAGCGTCAGATCGCGATGCGGTACCGCGTCGGCTTGAAACGTGAAGGCCGCAGGCACGCCGTATTGGTAGCGGCTCAACATGTAGGGCAGCGTGGTCCAGCTTCCTGTCACCTGCTTATTCTGCAGAAGTGTGAGGCCAAGCGCGGGAAGCAGAACGGCCAGGGCGACCGCGGCGGCCTTCACCAAACTTCGAAACTTCGGCACGACGAACAGAATCGCAACGAGCACCAGAAAGACGGATTCGTAGGGACGCACCAGCAGATGCAGACCCAGCCCCAAGCCGAGTAGCGCGGCATCCCGTGAGCGGCGCGACTCCATCACTCGAGGCAGGGCGCCAAACACGAGGCAGCCCGCCGCAGCTGCCAGAGACCCGCCCCAATAGCTGTTCATCCACGGATTCAGCGGGCCGAACTCAATCACCGCGAGCAGCCCACCCACAAGCGACCACAACGGCGTGGTCCACGCCCGCAGCATCCAGTAACTCAACGCGCACAGCGCGGCCGTCGACAGCAGCACGCCCGCCCAGGGCAGTCCAAAGACCAGCCTGCCAAGCGCAAGTACCAGGCCCTGGCCGATCGGGTAGATCGAGCTGTAGGTCGGCTTTTGCAGCACGGAAAATGTCTCGAAGAATTGGGGCAACGGATGCGGCGGGTTGGCCAAACGAAAATGCCGCAGCGTGTCGGCAACCAGCAGATGGCCGAACTCGTCGTAAACATCCGGTGCCGGAACCGGATGATGCGGCAAAAGCGCGAGCCGCAGAACGATCGGCAGCACGGCTAGCAGCAGCATGCACCAGCGGGTCTTCCCGGCAACTCTGCGAGCATAAGGCTCTACAAACGGCCGGCAGACCAGCGTTAATAGCAACAGGAGCGCCGCAACCGTGATCTCGAGGAAGTCGCTCGCGCCGAAGCCGATCGGATTACCTAGCGGCTGGAACGAGCGGAACAGTTCGAAGATGAGCACCGGATCTTCTATTGTTACAAGCTGGCGGCATGCTCCGAACGTCCGCTGGTACGATAGCTAGTTCATGGCTATTTCTCCCGGCACGCCGGAAGAACTCGCGGATTGTCTCGCCGAAGCAAACCTGCGGAACCGGCGGATCAGTCTTTGCGGAAATTCAACGAAGGAACGGATGGGCGGACCGATCACCGCATCGGATGCGGCCATCTCGACCAGCGCGTTGAGCGGCGTACTCGAATACAATCCACGCGATCTGACGATCAGCGTCGGCGCGGGCATCACGTATTGCGAATTGACGCATGTGCTGGCGGAGCACCGCCAGATGGTCCCGCTCGATCCTCCCTTCTTCGAGCGCGCCACGGTCGGCGGAACGCTTGCGGCCAACGTCAGCGGTCCCCGAAGGCGCCTTTACGGGAGCGCGCGCGACATGGTGATCGGCATGACCTTCGCCACACTCGAAGGCAAGTTGGTGAAGACCGGCGGGATGGTAGTGAAGAACGTCGCGGGCTTGGACATGGGCAAGCTCATGATCGGATCATTCGGAACCCTGGCAGCGATCGCGACGGTGAACTTCCGGATTCATCCGATGCCGCCCGAGACGCGGAGCTTCACTTGGGAATTTCAGAGGATCGAGGAAGCGCTGGCCGTCCGCGACCAGGTGCTCAAAAGCAGGCTGCAGCCGGCCGCCATCGACATTTTGAAGACTGTGAATTCCTATCAGCTCCTGATGCAGGCCGGAGGCAGCCCGGCGGTGCTAGACCGTTACTCGCGCGAACTCTCGGGCGCGAAAGTGCTCGACGGAACCGAGGAAGAGTCACTGTGGCAGGGTATCCGGGAGCTGACGCCGCGATTTCTACGCGAGAATCCGAACGCCATCGTGGTGCGCGTTTCGTGTCTGCTTTCCGAGATCGGACGCGTGTTGGAGGTGATGCCCGGGCACGCCTTGGCTCGCGCGGGGTCGGGCGTTTGCTACGGTTATTTCCCGGACTCGAATGGACTGCGCCTTCCGCCGCTTGGCCAGACTGTCATCGAGTTTGCGCCGCCGGAATTTCGGGAGCAACACGAACTTTGGCCGGAGCCGGGAGATGACTTTGCAATGATGAAGAAGGTCAAGGATATGTTCGATCCCAGGGGTCTGCTGAACCACGGCAGGTTATATGGCCGCATCTGACGCAGCTGCATTCGACAAGCCGCAACAGGTGGATCTCGACCGCTGCGTGCATTGCGGATTGTGCCTGAATGCGTGCCCCACGTACCGCGAGTTGCACGTGGAGATGGATTCGCCGCGCGGGCGCATCTACCAGATGGTTCAAGTATCGGCGGGCGCGCCCGTCAGCCAATCCTACATCGAACACATTGAGATGTGCCTGGCGTGCCGGGGCTGCGAAAGCGCGTGTCCCTCCGGCGTGCAATATGGACGGCTGGTGGAAGCCGCGCGCGCCGATATCGAGAACCGAGTTCGTCGCCCCTGGCTGGTTCGGAGGCTGCGTTCACTGGTATTTCGGCGGTTGCTGCCTTCGCGGATGAACTTGGAAATCGTCGGCGCGCTCCTCTTTTTCTTTCAGGCGAGCGGTCTGAAACGGCTGGTGGCCATGCTGGGCTTCTTGCCCGAGCGGCTGCGCGAAGTCGAAGGTTTGGCGCCGGAAATCGAGACGCCCTTTTTCTTCGGCTACTACGGCAAGACCCTCCCGGCGCAGGGTGCGCGGCGACACCGCGTGGCATTTCTCGGCGGTTGCGTCGCGAACATCAGCTTCGCGCGGCTGAACGAAGCCACCGTGCGAGTCCTGCAAAAGAATGGTTGCGAAGTTTCGATCCCCGATCGCCAGGGCTGCTGCGGCGCCCTGCACGTCCACGCCGGCATCCGGGACGAAGCGCGCAAGCTGGCGCGCCGCAACATCGATGCGCTCGTCGACGGCGGCTTCGACGCCATCATCACCAATGCGGGAGGCTGCGGGTCCACGTTGAAAGAATACGGGGAACTGTTCGAGCACGATCCGGAGTATTGCGAGAAGGCCCAGCGCTTTTCGGCTGCGGTGAAGGACGTGAACGAGTTTCTGGCATCCATCGACCTGAATCGGGAGATGGCGACACTGCCGATGACGGTGACCTATCAGGACTCCTGTCACCTCGCCCATGGCCAAAGAGTTCGGTCCGCGCCGCGACAACTACTGCAATCCATTCCAGGGCTAGAGCTCAAAGAGATGCAACTGTCCGATCAGTGTTGCGGCAGCGCCGGTATCTACAACGTGGTTCACACCGGCATGGCGATGGCCTTGCTCCGGAAGAAGATGGAGACGGTCAACGCTACTGGCGCGCCGGTCATTGCCGCCGCGAATCCCGGGTGCATGCTGCAAATGCGGGCGGGCGTACGAAAATTCGGCCGTGGGCAACGCGTCGCGCATGTTGTGGAGATTCTGGACGAAGCGTACAGCAAGGCTAAAGGCGCATCGTAAAGACAGCACCACCGTTCGGTCCGTTCACCGCGGTCACCGATCCTCCATGCTGTTCGACGATGGATTGCACCACATACAAGCCCAGGCCCGATATGATCGATTTGGTCGACACGCGCGGCTGAAAGATCCTCGGCAGCAGTTCCGGTGCGATGCCCGGGCCGTCGTCGGTCACGACAATCTGATTACCCTGTGCCTGAACGCGGATATTCTTCGCGCCGGCTTGCGCGGAATTGAGAAACAGGTTAACCAGCACGCGTTCCCAGGCTGCTGCGTCGCCCTTCAACCGGAAATCCGGATCGATCTCGGAGCTGAAGCCGATCTTCGGCCCGTTGGCGCACTCCAGATAGTCCTGGCAGAACTGCGCCGCGTTCTCAATCACCGGCCCGAGTTCAGTGGCGGAGCGGTTGGTTTCCAGAATACTGTGAACGATGCGATGCCCGCGATCCACACTGCGGAGCAGAGTATGGGCCAGCTTCTCCCAGCGTGGATCGTCCTCCAGCAGCTCGGCAGTCTCCGAAATGGTCTGAAACACGTTGTTCAGATCGTGAACCAAGCCTTCCAAGGTCAGGTCAGCGACGGCCATAGCAGGTTTACCCGGTGACTCGATGTAGTGTATCGAAAAACTCAGGAAAAGACACGGAGGCGGACTCGGCATTCTCGATGACACAAGGGCCATCGGCTCCGAGTGCGGCCACCGAAAACGCCATCGCGATGCGGTGATCGCCGAACGAATCCAGCTCGGCGGCGTGGAGCTTCTGGCGGCCGGGAACTTCGAAGCCGTCGTCGTTCACTCGGATCTGGAGGCCCATGCGGCGGAAATTTTCGGTGATGGTGGCGATGCGGTCGGTCTCCTTGACCCTCAATTCCGAAGCATCGCGCACAACCAGACCTTCCTCGCTGACCGCACCCAGCACAGCCAGCACGGGGATTTCATCGATGAGCGCTGCTGTCTGCGCCTTCTCCAGCACGCCGCCGCGAATGCGGGAGTTGCGGACCAGCAGGTTGCCGGACAATTCGCCGCCAGCGGAATTGACATCCAGAATCTTGATCTGCGCGCCCATTGCGGCGAGGAAGTCCAACAATCCCGAACGAGTCGGGTTCATCCCGACTCCATGAATCGTCAGCGCCGCTTCTTTCGCCATCAGTGCGGCCACCAGAAAAAACGCCGCCGAGGACAGATCGCCCGGTACGCGCAGCTCCCGCGCCTGAAGCTGCGGATGGCCGGTCACGGTGATGGAACGCTTCTGGACTTCGACGTCCGCGCCAAACTCCCGCAGCGCCAGCTCGGTATGGTCACGTGTGCGGACGGGCTCGTGCACGGTGGTGCGGCCGTCGGCGTAAAGCCCGGCCAGCAAAACGCAGCTTTTTACCTGGGCACTTGCCACCGGCAGCGTATATTCGATGGGGTGGAGGTTGGCTCCATGAATGACCAACGGCGGAAAGCGCCCATCACGGGCTTCGATGCGTGCGCCCATTTCCTCCAGCGGCTTCATGATGCGCTGCATGGGCCGCCGGGAGAGCGATTCGTCGCCGCCGATCCGGCTCTCGAAGGGTTGCGCGGCCAGAATGCCGGAGAGCATGCGGATGGTAGAGCCGGAATTGCCGGCGTCCAGCATGCCGGCTGGCTCGCGCAGTCCGTCCAGACCATGGCCGTGAACGCAGGTGATTCCATCCCGCTTCTCGACTTCCGCGCCGAGCGCCCGCATGCAGGCGAGCGTGGACTGGCAATCCGCGCCGGTCGAATAATTCGAGATTTTCGAGGCACCTTCCGCGATCGCTGCCAATATCGCGTAACGGTGGGAGATGGATTTATCGCCGGGAAGCTGGATCGAGCCGCTGACAGTACTGGCCGGAGAGATTTGCTCGCGCATGGAAAGCTTGAGTGTAGCGTAATCGGCCCAGAGGAGGCCGTTACACTCCGACAACCTGAAACGCGGCGTGCAGCGCGCTCACCGCCGCGCCGATCACGCCAATCTCGTCGGTGCCGGCAACTACCTCGAACACGTAACTTTGCAACGGGCTCATCTTCACCATTTCGTGCATGTAACGATCCAGAAGATTCAGATCCAGGTGTTTGGAATTGAAGCCCGTGATATAGAACTTGCCTGCTCCGGACAAGTGAATCGAGTTGGCTGTGGCGGCCGCCAACGCCCGATGCCAAAGCTTGAAGAATTCGACACAACGCGGATCGCCCCGGTGCGCGTTCTCGAAGACCTCGTCGGGCTCCATATCCAGAAAACGAAGCCGCATGGCGCGCTGCCCCATGATGCCTTCCAGGTGTCCGACGCCGCCGCATCCACAAAAGCGCTCGCGCGGATCAAGGGAAACCACCATGTGTCCGCCTTCCCACACGCCTTCTCGCTGGGGATAGATGCCGAAGCCAATCCCATGGCCCAGGGTCCAAACGCGGATTAACCGGTCTAGCTGGCCTCGCGTAGCCGCTAATCCGGCAGCCACCATGTCAGCGTCATTGTAAACGTAGACGGGCGTGCGCATTCCAACCTCGCGCAATGCATCGGAGACAAGGTCTTGAAAATGCGCGCCTTTCAATTGGCGCAAGTTCGGTGACTCTTCGATAAAGCCGTTGTGGATCAGGCCCGGCATTGCGATGCCGATGGCATCCACTGTCCCACCGGATGCGACCGCACGGATCTCCTCGGCAAAACATTGCGCGATTCCAGACGGGGGCATGCTGAGAAGAGGATCGTCGCCCGTTTCCTCGTAGACACGAAGTGGTCCCACCAGCTGGTGGTCTTCGACCAGACCGGTGGCGACTTGCTCGGCAGTGGTGATTCCAATCGCTCGCCGCACGTCAGTACACAGGCTGCCCCGCCCGCGCCTCCATTCTAGAACTTGGCCAACTTGTTGAGACCGTTAAATGCCGCGGCCTTGTAGCATTCCGCCAAGGTTGGGTAGTTGAAAACCGTATCGATGAAGTATTCCACGGACCCGCCCAAAATCATAACCGCCTGACCGATATGAAGCAATTCAGAGGCCCCTTCGCCAATGACATGAACCCCCAGTATCTGCTTCGTTTCGCGATGAAAAATGATCTTCAAACGGCCGGTAGTGTCACCGCGAATCTGTCCGCGCGCGATCTCGCGGTAATAAGCTACGCCCACCTCGTAGGGGACGTCTTCATCGGTCAGTTGGTCTTCGGTTTTGCCGATAAAGGAAATCTCGGGGATCGTGTAGATTCCGTAAGGATAGTTAGCCGGACTCGACACCACCGCTTTGCCGAAAGCTTCCGCCGCGGCGATGCGGCCCTGTTCCATCGAGACCGAAGCCAAGCTGGGAAAACCGATGACATCCCCAACCGCAAAGATGTGCGGCTGCCCCGTGCGGTACTGAGCGTCCACCTTAATGCGGCCGCGCGGATCCGACTGAATGCCGGCTGCGGGAAGATCCAGTTCGTCGACATTGCCCTGACGGCCGACCGCATACAGCAAAGCGTCGCCCGAAACTTTCTTCTTGCTCTCCAGGCAGGCGACTACGTTGCCGTCCTGGGTCTCCTCAACGCTTTCCACCTCTTCGTTCAAGCGCAGCGTGACGCGATGGTCGCGCAGATTGTAGGAAAGGGCCTCCACCATCTCGGCGTCGGCGAACTCTAGCAGACGCGGCCTCTTTTCCACTAGAATCACGCGCACGCCCAGGGTGGCGAACATGCAGGTGTATTCAACGCCAATGACACCGCCACCCACAACGATGAGTGTCTTCGGAATCTCAGGCATGTCCAAGACCTGGTCGCTGTCGATGATGTTTCTCCCATTCAACTTCACTTTGGGAGATGCCGCCGGCTTGGTTCCGGTGGCGATGACGAAAAAATCTCCTGCAAAAGTCTGCTCGCCGCGCGAGTTCACGACGCGGACGGTATGCGGATCAAGAAACTTTGCAACACCGCTGATCAGCTCGATGTTGTTGCGCGACAATTGCGCCTGGATCACGTCTACCTCGGTCTTGATCACATGCTGGACGCGGAATGCCAAGTCAGCCATGGTGATCTTTTCTTTGACCCGATAATTGACGCCGTAGATGTTCTGGTAGTAATAGCCCGAAAGGTGGAGGACGGCTTCACGGAAGGTCTTGCTGGGAATTGTGCCGGTGTTGACACAAACACCGCCCACCACTTCGCGACGCTCGATGAGAGCGACGTTTTTTCCCATCTTCGCGCCTTGAATGGCTGCCCGCTGTCCGGCAGGGCCGGAGCCGATGACGATCAGATCGTAAGATTGCACTGTGAGACTAATTTAGCGCACGTACTTGGATGGCGCATAAAAACACGATCATGCTGACATGTCAATCATGTCAAAACGGGATGCTTGTAGAGCAAGTTTTACCGGGTCAGGGAACCTTCATGCACCCTTTCGCGGAGCCGTCATACGACTAGTTCCTTGATTGGGCTAAGCTTACACCAATGGCGTCCGACGTGCTAAGTTAGCGCCATAGGAGATCGTAATCTATGTCACTTCGTTATTCGCCGGCGCTTCTCGGGGTCCTGACCGTCTGTACGCTCACCAACGTAGGCTGTCTTGCGACGCACAAGCACGTCCGGGAGGCCATCGCCCCGGTACAGGATCAAGCCAACAAGACCCAAGGACAGGTGAACAGCCTCCAAAAAGAGGCCGATGACAGCAAGCAGGCCATTGGGGATCTGGACCGTCAGGTAGCAACCGCCGATGAGAAAGCCACCGAAGCCGGCAAGCGAGCCACGGAAGCGGCTGAATCCGCAGCCAAGGCCAACGCTGCCGCCGCTGATGCCGCCCAAAAGGCGTCTGCCGCCAACACAGCAGCCACGGACGCGCAGCAGGGAGTTTCCCGCGTCGACCAGAACCTGCAAAACGTGGTTTCCAACCTGGACAGCTATAAGCTGGTTTCCACCCAGCCCGTGTACTTCGGCTTCGCCAAAAGCTCATTGTCGAAGGACGAACAAGCCAAGCTCGATGACGCGATCCAAAAGGTGGGCGGAATGAAGAATTACATCATCGAGGTGGAAGGGTACGCCGACCGTACCGGTGATGTCGCTTTCAATCGCGAGCTCAGCCGCAAGCGGGCCGATGCTGTCGTCCATTACTTGAGTGTGGAGCACAACATTCCGCTACGGTCGATTCGTGAACTGGGTGCCGGAAGCGACTTCCCCGAGGCCGATAACCGAACTCGCGAAGCGCGGAAGGAAAACCGCCGGGTGGATGTGAAGATCTACTCACTGGACCTGAATGGCGTTGTTCAGCAAGCCACGGCCAAATCCGAAGTGCAATAAACACTCCTCACTTCAATTCCCTGACGAGCGCGGTTTCTCCGGCCGCGCTCGTTTTCTTTTGGCTGTTGACTTACCGGAAACTCGCGGCGAGATCTCCGGCCAAAACATCCGCCCTTTCAGCCAGGCGCTTGGCGCCTTGAAGGTCGGTCTTGCGGGTGTCCTGGGCTTGCTGCATGAAACTGCGGATTTGTTCGACAAGGCTTTGCTGGTCCCGGCTTAAGGAGCGGTTGCCGATGGAACCCAGGCTGGCCTGAGCGCGGGAAAGGCTTTGATCGATGGCCGTGTTGTATTCCCGCTGCTGATCCTGGGTCAGAATATCGCCCAGCCGGGGCGGCGTCACCGGAGCAGGGGGAGCGGGCACCGTCGACTGAGGGGGCGCGGGCGGGGCTGCCGCCGTACGCGGCTTCTTGGGCTCCGGAGGCCTGTTTACCTGGTACAACTCGGCGGGCGTGCCGACCTGCGGAGGGGCCGGAGTGGGCGCCGCAGGAATTTTGGGGGGCGGTTCCAACTGCGCCGGAGGAGGAACGTGCTGCGCTGCTTTCGGATTCGCCGTTGCCGCAGGCAACGGTGGAAGCGGCGAGGCGACTTTGTGCCTGTGACAAGACGACTCGACCAGGACCAGGACTACCACAATGCACAGAATCCGGAGCATGAGAGATTCAACGAACGGACGAATCAAGAGGTGGTGACGGAGGAAGCGAGAACTGCACCTTGGTAATCAACCATCCTCGGGAAGCGCAAACGGAAAGTGGTGCCTTTCCCCAATTCGCTGACAAAGTCGATTGTACCACTGTGCAGTTGAACCACCCGGAAGGTCATGGCCAAACCGATCCCCGAACCACGTTCTTTAGTAGTGAAATACAAGTGAAAGACCCGGTCCTGAATCTCGGGAGCGATGCCCGGCCCGGCGTCCGAAATGGCAATCTGGCATTCATCGCCGTCCGCCATGGTCCGAAGGCTGAGTCTTCCACCGTTGACCATCGCCTCCAGTCCGTTATTGACAATGTTTAGGATCGCTTGCAGCAGGAGGTCGCGATCGCCATTGATCCACAGCTTGTCCTGAAGAGCGGTATCGATTTCGATACTCTTGGTTTGGGCGTCAATGGCGACAAGTGCCAGGACCTGCTCCACCAGTTCGCTCAAGTCGATGGGTCTGGCCTTCAAATCCACCGGCTTGTTGAAATTCAGGAACGTCTTGACTACCGTGTCCAACCGCTTGATCTCGCGCGTGATGACATCCACTTCCGGTTGCTGCCCATCCAGCTTGCTCTTGAGCACTTCCAGATGCAGGGCCATGGCATTGAGCGGGTTCTTGATTTCGTGGGCCACTCCGCCGGTCAGCCGGCTGATGGCAGCCAGGCGCGTGGAGAGGTCCAACTGGTGTTCGAGCTGGCGCCGGCTCTCGATATCCCGGAGCGTAACCAATGTGCCCATTTCCTCCTGACCGGGACCGCGGCCAAGGACTTCCACGCTGACCAACAGGCGGACCGGCGCGGCGCCGTCGCGGGGAATGGTGACCAACTGGTCGCGGACAGCTTCGTGATTGCGCAAAGCGTTCCCGATGACCCCGCCCAGGGCGGTGGACGGCGGGAAGATCTCCTCGTAGGAACGTCCCGCCAACTCGGCGCGCGTCTGGTCGAGCATGTGCTCGACGGGCTCGCCAGCCATCCTGAGCCGTCCGGTGTTGTCGAACAGAAGCACGCTCTCCTCCAGCCGTAGGAGGAGCTGTTCGATATTGCTTCTGAGTTCGAGAGCGTCCTGTTTGGCGCCGCGGTACTGCTCTCCAAGCAAGGTCAGCTTGGAGTGGACGTCGGCGAACTCGCGCGACTCGCCTCGAGGCTGGCTGACGGATTCAAACTGGCCGGCGCGAATCAGGTCGATGCTGCGGCTGACCCTTTGTAGAGGATCGAGAAGCAGATTCGGCAACACGGAGCCCAGGAAAATCGCGATGAACAGCGACGCGCTAAATGCGAGGGCCAGATTGTTGAATGCGGGCTGGATAGCGTGACGCAACAGAACCGAACGGATGACCACGGTGACCTTGAACAGGACCTGTTTGGTGTCTGCGAAGCCGAGCGGCCGCGTCGTGAGATAGTCCTCGCGCCGCATCATGAGATCCCAAAGAGCGCCGAACCACCAGCCTTGTTGGACGTCGTGCAGATCCTCGGCCGGCAGCATGGTTTGATTCAGCAGCGTCGGGTCGGATGCCGCCAAAACGTGGCCGTGCTCGTCGGTGACCACGATGGCGAGCACCAGCTCGGCGGTGGCGAGCGACCGTTTCAGCATGCTGGTAACGTCGGGGTCGTCACGAACGATTCCGGTCCAGGCGCTCTTCCACTCCTCGACGGAATTGGGATGAAGGCCGCGGACGGCGGTCTGCTGGGTGAGATAGTCGACGAGGTACATCTCCACCTGGTCGGCAATCAGATCGGCACGTCCGGAAGCCGTGCTGAAGGACATGCGCGTGAAGTCGTAGAGGTACAACATCGACATGCCGACGACCACCAGGGTGACCAGCGCCACGATTGCAATCCGGAGCCTCGCCTTGAGTGACATGGCAATCGCGATCCGGAGCTTGACCTTAAAAGACATCTAGGCACTAGTGCCGGTTTCCGACTCTGCGGCGCCGTACTCCTTCAGCTTGTTGAAGAGCGTCTTGAGGCTGATACCCAGGATTTCGGCGGCCCGGGTTTTATTGTTCTTGGTGTATTGCAGGGTGAGCTGGATGAGCGCCCGTTCGGCCTCGCCCACGGTAGTTCCCACAGGCAATCGCACGGCATCCGGTTCCAGTTCCTGGGGCTGCGGCCGCGATCCCGCGGCAACGCCGAAATCGCGTGGGAGATGGTGCATGGTAATCATGCCTTCGCCGGCTAGAATCACCGCTCTTTCCAGAACGTTACGCAACTCGCGAACATTACCCGGCCAGGAATGCCGCCTGAATTGCTCCATGACGTCTGGATGCACATCCACGACACGTGTTTCATGTTTCCTGTTCAGCACTTCGACTAACGCCTTGGTAAGAGCCGGAAGATCGTCTTCCCGCTGACGCAAAGGGGGCAGGCGGATCTCGAATACGTTTAGCCGATAGTACAGATCTTCCCGCAGCTCGCCTTTACGCAGGGCCTCTTCCAGCACTTTGTTGGTAGAGGCGACGACACGCACGTCCACCTCGATTTCGCCCTTTCCGCCCAAGCGACGGACACGGGAATCCTCAAGGACACGCAACAACTTGGCCTGCGTTCCGACAGGCATCTCGGCGAGTTCATCCAGTAGCAGCGTACCGTTTTGAGCCAGCTCGAAACAGCCGGCGCGGCGTTCCACGGCGCCGGTGAACGCGCCTTTTTCGTGCCCGAACAGCTCGCTCTCCATCAAGGTCTCCGGAAGAGCGGCACAATTGATAGCGACAAACGGACCATCCCGCCGGGGGCTCAGGTGATGAATGGCGCGGGCGACCAGTTCCTTGCCGGTCCCGCTTTCGCCGGTGACCAGCACAGCCGCCTTGGACGGCGCGACCTGCCGGATCAGGGAGAAGACTTGCTGCATGGCCGCGCAGGCGCCAACCAGATCCGCCAGAACGCCCTGATAGACCAGTTGGCGCTGGAGACGCTCCGTTTCTTCGGCTTGGCGGCTCTGCGCGGCGGCGCGTTCCAACAGAACCTTGAGCACGCTCGGCTGGATCGGTTTCTCCAAGAACCAGAAGGCGCCGTGATCGAGGGTGGCCTGTAAAGCGGTTTCGATATTCCCAAAGGCCGTCAGCATGATCGTCGGCGGAAGTGCGCCCTGTGCCCCCAGGCGTTTCATCAGCTCGAAGCCATCCATGCGGGGCATCATCAGATCCGTCACCAGGACATGAGCCGGCGTTTGATTCAGTTTCTCGAAGGCATCCTGGCCATCGGCCGCGGTTTCGACCGTGAAGCCCCAGGACTGAACCATCTTTGCCAGTCCGGCCCGCTGGTTTTCTTCGTCGTCCGCAACGAGGACCCGGGTTTGCGATGCGGAGGAGGCGTTTGCCATGTACCTTGATTGTAACGGCGCGGATCGTCCGGCGCATGCGTGCGAAGGACATGCGGGAGCTACCCCTTAGCGCCGTTTCCCGGCGGCCAGCGGGAGCCACACGACCAGCAGAACAATCCCGGCAACCCACAAAGCGCGATTGCGCAATGCGGACACCGCCAGACTCCCAGCCACCGCCCCAAAAAGGAAAGCAAGGCAGATGAAGCCGAACAGCCTGGCCCGCCGCAGCATGCCGGCGTCAGCACCCAGAAACAGCGCTCGAAATCCGGCTTCGGCGAATTGCCGGAGGTTTCCGGTGGTCATTGTGGAGCTGTAAGCCCATTTTTCGACACGTACGAAGGTCGAGCTTTGCAACGCGGCCAGGAAGGAGATGCCGAGGAGCAGCGGGAAATCCGTAACCTTGTCCGGGTACCAGCCCGCCGCAAAGAGGAAGGCGATTTCCGCAGAGAGTGCCGCCATCGCAGGATCGGGGATCGCTCTGCGAACTCGAGGAATCTGCGGAAGCTGGGCGATCGCGACTCCGCAGAGGAACGCCGCAATGGGAAGAGCGTGGCGCAGGCTCTGCCGCCAGTCGCCGCCGGCCGCTGCGACGCCGAGCAGGACCACGTTCGCGGTCATGGCGTTCGCGAACACACGCCCGTGTCCGAAGTAGGTGAAGGCATCCAGAAAACCGCCTACCGCAGCCAGCAGTGCGGCCACCCAGAGTGACGCTTCCGTCGCGAAGGGTGGGGCGACCGGAGTTGATGTGCCGTTGGGCACTCTCCCACCATACCCTTGTTCGTCAAAGACGCGTGCTTAGCCATGGCGCGGCGCGGGTCACGTATCATGAGTAGTGACGTGACAATCACTCTGCCCATGTGGCGTTTGGCGGTACTTGCCGTGGTGTCCCTTACTGGCCTTCTCCCGAGCGCTCTCGCTCAGCGTGAGCTGTCGGGAGTGGCGCAGGCGAAGCTCGCTCTAGACCGGTTGAGCAATACGGGCAGTGTCCTGATGATCGCGGCCCACCCGGATGATGAGAATACGGCGTTGCTGGCATATCTTGCGCGCGGGCGCAAAGTGAGGACCGGCTATCTTTCTCTGACCCGCGGCGAGGGCGGGCAGAATCTGATCGGCGCCGAGCAGGGCGACGCGTTGGGCGTCATCCGCACACAAGAGCTATTGGCGGCACGCCGGATTGACGGGGCGGAACAGTTTTTTACGCGGGCCATCGATTTTGGATTCACCAAAACACCGCAGGAAACCTTCGAGAAATGGGGCCGCGATAAGATTCTCAGCGACGTGGTGTGGGTGATTCGCCGTTTCCAGCCCGACGTTATCATCCTGCGCTTCAGCGGCACCCCGCGTGACGGGCACGGGCATCACCAGGCATCGGCAATTCTGGGCAAGGAAGCATTCTCAGCTGCCGGCGATCCCAAGCGATTTCCGGAGCAATTGCAATGGGTCCAACCCTGGCAGGCGAAACGGCTGCTCTGGAATCCGGCGGCGTTCACGAAAGAGCAGCGGGAAGAAGCCGAGAAGATGCCGCATCACTTCATGGTGGATCCGGGCGAATACGATCCGTTGCTCGGCCATTCCTACAGCGAGATCGCGGGCATGTCGCGCAGCATGCATCGCAGCCAGGGGATGGGAGCGCCGGAGCGGAGAGGATCGGCCAAGGATTATTTGGTGACCGAAGCGGGTCCGCCGGCCGAGCACGACCTGTTTGACGGCATCGACATCACCTGGAACAGCATCGCCGGAGGCGCCGCGGTGGGGCAGGTGCTGGTGGAGGCGGCTCACAATTTTGACGCGAGCGATCCGGCCAGGACAGTGCCGGCGCTGCTGAAGGCGGAGAAACTCATGAGCGCCCTGCAAGGACCTGTGGCGGAGCGGAAACGCAAGGAGTTGGCCGAAGCGATCGTGCTGTGCTCCGGTTTGTGGCTGGACGCCACAGCCGACAAATTCGCGACCGTTCCGGGTGGAACGTTCAAGTTCACTGCGACCGCGATCAACCGCGAACACATGGCGGTTCAGGTGCAGTCGGTCGACATTGACGGCATCGCGCGAGCCGCCACGAAGGACAAGTTCGGGAAAATACTGCCTTGGAACGAGCCGGCGACGTTTGTGTTCACCGTCGCGGTACCGGCCAACCAGCCTTTCTCGCAGCCTTATTGGCTGAGCGAGCCCAAGCAAGGCGACACGTATAACGTACCGAACCAGCCGGAAATCGGCCTCGCCGAAAATCCCCCATTGTTCAACGCGCACTTTCATCTACGGATCGAATCCCAGGATGTCGAGGTGACGCGGCCTGTGCTATATCGCTACATCGAGCGCGCGCAAGGCGAGTTAACGCGAGCGCTGGTTGTGGAGCCAAGAGTCGCGCTGCGATGGTCCGAGGATGCTTTGCTATTTCCCGACGGTTCGCCGAAGACCGTGGAGCTGCAGGTGAAGGCGAATACAGCAGGCGCCTCCGGCCACGTCCGGATTCAAGCACCCAATGGCTGGCGGGTTGCCGATGGCTCCGGAGATTTCAAGCTGGCAGCGGCCGGCGACGAATGCACGCTGTCGTATCAGATCACTCCACCCGCCCAGGATGCCATGGGAACTTTGAGCGCCAGCGTACAGGTTGGCGACCAAGCGAGCGCGGCGTGGGTGGAGACCATCAGTTATCCACATATCCCGGCCCAGGTTCTGCTCCCGCCGGCAATCGCCAGATTAGTGCGGGCCGACGTTCGGCTACTGCCAAAGACCATTGGCTATGTCATGGGCGCGGGCGACGATGTTCCGGAAGCCCTGCGGCAGTTGGGAGCCGATGTCGTGCTCCTGGGTCCAGAGGATCTGGTGGCGGGCGACCTCAGACGCTTCGACGCGATCATTACCGGAGTGCGCGCGTACAACACGCGGGCGGACCTGCGCGCCAATCAGGAGCGTCTCCTGGATTATGTGAAGAACGGGGGCACGGTGGTGGTGCAATACAACGTAGCCGAAGGCGGAGGCGCTTTTGGCGGCGGCAACACAGGAGCGCTCGATCATATCGGTCCCTACCCGATCACAACGGGCCGCGACCGCGTCACGGTGGAAGAAGCACCGGTGAAGTTGCTGGATCCTCGAAGCCCGCTGTTGCAACGGCCCAATGCGATCACGGCTCGCGATTTTGAAGGCTGGATTCAGGAGCGCGGCCTGTATTTCGCGTCTAAGTGGGACGGCCGCTACCGGCCGCTTTTCGAGACGCACGATCCGGGTGAGAAACCGCTGGCGGGAGGAACCCTGTACGCGCGCTATGGCAAGGGCGCTTACGTCTTTACGGCCTTCTCCTGGTTCCGCGAGTTGCCCGCCGGAGTGCCGGGAGCATTCCGCATTTTTGCCAATCTGCTGAGCGCTGGGAAAACGTTGTGAGCGATACCGAAGGTCAAACCGAACGCGCCGCGGTGGAGGAGCCGCCTCCCTTTCTAGGCACGTGGGGCCACGTTTATCTGTTCGTGGTTTGCTATCTGGCGTTCCTCATCGCGATTTTCTTTCTGTTCGCGCGGACCTTTAATTCATGAGGCCACTCGACTGGGTGGTGATGTTTTCCTGGCTGGCGTTCATCGTCAGTTACGGCCTGTATCGCGGGCGCGGCAGTACGACCATGAACAAATACCTGCTGGCCGGAAAGACCATGCCCTGGTACGCAATGGGTCTATCGATCATGGCTACACAGGCCAGCGCGATCACGTTCATCTCGACAACCGGGCAGAGCTACACCGATGGCATGCGCTTCGTGCAGTTCTATTTCGGACTGCCACTGGCGATGGTGATTCTCTCGGCCACAGCCGTTCCCATTTTTCACCGGGCCAACGTCTACACGGCCTACGAATACCTCGAGCAGCGCTTCGATGCCAAGACGCGGGCCGTGGTCAGCGTGATATTTCTGATCCAACGCGGGTTGGCCGCGGGTTTCTCTCTCTACGCGCCCGCGGTGGTGCTCTCGATTATTCTGGGATGGCCCGATCAAGTGACTACCGTCGTGATGGGCGTGCTGGTGATGACTTATATCTCGTTCGGCGGCATTAAGGCGGTGACGTGGGCCGATGTCCAGCAGATGGTTCTCATCATGTGCGGCCTGGTGCTGGCGTTTTTGCTGGCGATCCATCTGTTGCCCGCGAACGTATCCTTCCGGGACGCGGTGTCGCTGGCGGGAGCCGCCGGCAGGCTAAACGCGGTCACATTTAATTTCGATTGGAACGACCGCTATAACGTCTGGAGCGGGGTGATCGGCGGAATGTTCCTGGCGTTGGCCTATTTTGGCTGCGATCAATCGCAGGTGCAGCGCTATCTGACGGGAAAATCGATCGGTCAAAGCCGCCTTAGCTTGATCTTCAACGCCATGGCAAAGATCCCGATGCAGTTCTTCATACTGTTCATCGGAGCCATGGTGTTCGTCTTCTTTATTTTCGAGCGGCCCCCAATGCTGTTTGAGCCCGTGGAGTTGAATCATGTCCGCCAGGACTCGCGTTTCCCGGCGGTCCAGCAGCGCTATCAGCAGGCATTCTCCGAACGAAAAAACGCGGCCCAAGCTTATCTGCAGGCTGAACACGCCGGAGATCCAGCAGCGCGGCAGGCGAGTCTGGCGCGATACCAGAACGCACAGCGCCAGTTGAACGACGCTCACGCGGCGGGCGAGCGCCTGGTCGGCAAAGATTTTGACGATACCAATTACATTTTCCTTTCGTTTGTAACGCGCTACTTACCGGCCGGCGTGGTGGGACTGATCATCGCGGTGATCTTCTCGGCGGCGATGTCGTCGACCTCGGGGGAAATAAACTCTCTTGCAGCCGTGACTGTGATCGACATCTACCGGAGGCACATCAAGCGCGACGCATCGGACCGGCATTACCTGGTGGCTTCGCGAATCGCCACGGTTTTTTGGGGCTGCTACGCCATGACGTTCGCGCAGTTCGGCAGGAACTTCGGCGCATTGATCCAGGCCGTGAACATCGTTGGATCGCTGTTTTATGGCAGTATGCTGGGCGTTTTCGTTCTGGCGTTCTTCTTCAAAAAAGTAGGAGCCACGGGCGCCTTCTACGGCGTACTTGCGGGGGAGGCGGCGATCTTTGCCGCCGATCTGTTCACGAAAATCTCGTTCTTGTGGTTTAACGTGATCGGCTGCGTGGTCGTGGTCGCGGTTGGCGTAGCCCTGTCACGCATGTTCGATCGGGATCGCAAAGCGGAAGCGACGGCGGCCGTGCAAGCCTAGACTCAGCTTAACGTAGCCCTACAGCAACTCGGCCATGCTGAAGAAGAACGGAATTTCCACAGCGGCGGTCTCCGGCGCGTCCGATCCGTGAACCGCATTGCGCTCGATGTTCTTGGCGAATTTCTTGCGAATGGTGCCCTCAGCAGCGTTGGCCGGATTCGTGGCGCCCATCACTTCCCGCCAATGCTTGATGGCGTTTTCGCGTTCCAGAACCAGCAGAACCACTGGGCCTTCGGTCATGAAGGTCACCAATCCGCCAAAGAACGGCTTCTCGCGATGAATGTCGTAGAAACCTTCGGCGTGCTGTTTGGAAAGGCGCGTCATTTTCATGCCGCGAATGCGAAAGCCGGCGTGCTCGATCATGCTCAGGATCTGGCCGGCGTGGCCGGCTCCCACTGCGTCGGGCTTGATGATTGCAAATGTTTGTTCGATTGCCATGGTGAAATTTCGAGTTGCTCCCGCCGGGCACAGATTACAGGCGGCCTTTGACCTTGTCTCCGATTTCAGCGGGAGTGGCGCAGACTGTGATTCCGGCCGCGGCCATCGCCTTCATTTTGTCATCCGCTTTACCGGATCCGCCGGAAATAATCGCGCCGGCATGCCCCATGCGGCGTCCGGGCGGCGCGGTTTGCCCGGCGATAAAACCGACTACGGGCTTCTTGACGTGCTCCCGGATGTAGGCCGCGGCTGTCTCCTCCGCGTTGCCGCCGATTTCGCCGATCATCACGATGGCGTGCGTATCGGAATCGGCGTTGAAGAGCTTCATCGCATCCGTGAACGTGGTGCCGATGATCGGGTCGCCGCCGATGCCGATGCAGGTGGATTGGCCAATGCCCAGCTTGCTGAGCTGCCCGACCGCTTCATACGTTAGTGTGCCCGAACGGGAAACCACGCCCACATGGCCCTGCTTGTGAATGTGCGCCGGCATGATGCCGATCTTGCATTTGCCCGGCGAAATGATGCCCGGGCAGTTGGGGCCGATCAGGCGCGTGGGCCGGCCCTTCAGGAACTCGGCGGCGCGAACCATGTCGGCAGTTGGAATACCTTCCGTGATGCAAACCACGAGCGCGACACCGGCTTCGGCCGCCTCCATGATGGCATCAGCAGCAAACGGCGGCGGGACAAAGATGACCGACGCATTCGCGCCAGTCCGCTGGACGGCTTCCGCAACCGTGTTGAACACCGGGCGGTCCAAATGAGTCTGGCCGCCTTTACCGGGCGTCACGCCGCCAACTACCTGAGTACCGTAATCGATGGAAGCCTGCGCATGGAAGCTAGCTTCCCGGCCCGTGAATCCCTGGAAAACAACGCGCGTGTCTTGATCGACTAGAACGCTCATGCCGCGGCTCCCATTTTCGCGGCGCGAACCACTTTTTCGGCGGCGTCTTTCATTCCGTCAGCGACGGTGAAATTAAATCCGGACGTTTTCAGAATCTCTTGTCCCTTCTCGACGTTGGTTCCTTCCATTCGGACGACGATCGGCACTTTGATGTTCAGCTCACGCGCGGCGTTCACCACGCCGGTGGCCAATACGTCGCATCGCAGGATGCCGCCGAAAATGTTGATGAGAACCGCTTCGACGCCAGCGTCGGAAAGCAGAATCCGGAACGCGTTCTTGATCTGTTCGGCGTTGGCGCCGCCGCCGACGTCCAGAAAGTTGGCCGGACTCCCGCCCGCGTACTTGACGATATCCATGGTGGCCATCGCCAAACCCGCGCCGTTCACCATGCAGGCGATGTTGCCATCCAGCTTGATGTAGTTCAGGCTGAAGCGCGAGGCCTCCACTTCCAGCGGATCTTCTTCGTTGAGGTCGCGCAGCTCCAGCAGGTTCTTGTGGCGGTAAAGCGCGTTGTCGTCCAGCGTGATCTTGGCGTCTAGTGCGTAAACCTTGCCGTCTTTGGTGAGGATGAACGGATTAATCTCCGCGAGCGATGCGTCGGAATCGCTATAAGCGTTGACGAGGGCGGTCATGGCGGAGACTGCAGCATTCACACTAGCGGCAGGAATTCCCATGCCAAAGGCCAGATTGCGGCCTTGGAACGACGCTAGACCGTAGCCGGGCTCGAACGTCTCGCGGAGAATCAGTTCGGGGGTCTTGGCGGCGACCTCTTCGATCTCCATGCCGCCCGCAGCCGACGCCATGAAAACCGGCTTGCCCTGCGCGCGGTCAAGCACGATGCCTAGGTACAACTCGCGGTCAATGGGCAGCGTTTCTTCGACTAGAAGGCGTTGCACGATCCTTCCTTCCGGGCCAGTCTGATGCGTCACCAGCTTCATGCCCAGCATCTTCTTGGCGATCTCGACGGCCTCGGCCGCGTCCTTGGCGACTTTCACGCCGCCGCCTTTGCCGCGCCCGCCGGCGTGGATTTGGGCCTTCACCACCACGCTGCCGCCGATCTTCTTCGCCGCCGCCTCTACTTCGTCGACCGTGAAGGCCACTTCGCCCCGAGGCACAGGGACATCGTACTTGGCCAGGATCGCCTTGGCCTGATATTCGTGAATTTTCATGGGATCAAAGGTCTAGTTTAGCAAGGCGTCTTGGCTTGTGCGCGCCGCAGCTCGAGTTTGGCGACGGCCTCGCCGTGCACTTCGTCGGGCCCGTCGGCCAAGCGCAGCGTTCGCGAGTTGGCCCAAGCCGCAGCGAGAAACGTGTCTTGCGAAACGCCCGCCGCACCGTGGGCCTGAATCGCGCGGTCTAATACGCGCAGCGCGACGTTGGGAGCGATCACTTTGATCATGGCGATCTCGGCACGCGCAGCTTTGTTGCCGGCGGTGTCCATCATGTAGGCGGCCTTCAGCACCAGGAGACGCGCTTGTTCAATCTCGATACGCGAATCGGCGATGTCCTTGCGCAATGCACCTTGTTCAGCCAGCTTCCTTCCGAACGCCACACGCGAGTCCGCTCGGCGGCACATCATTTCCAACGCCCGCTCGGCCACGCCGATCAACCGCATGCAATGGTGGATGCGGCCCGGGCCCAGCCGGCCTTGCGCGATCTCGAAGCCGCGGCCTTCGCCGAGCAACAGGTTCGACGCGGGCACCCGGACGTCCCGAAAGGTTATTTCCGCGTGCCCGTGCGGAGCGTGATCGTAACCGAAGACCGTGAGCAGGCGTTCGATTGTGACGCCGGGTGTGCCCAAGGGAACCAGGATCATCGAGTGCTGCTGGTGCCTCGCAGCGTTGGGGTTGCTCTTGCCCATGAAGATCGCAATCTTGCAGCGTGGATCGCCGCCGCCCGACGACCACCATTTGCGCCCGTTGATGACGTAATGTTCGCCATCCCGCACGACGCTGGCTTCGATGTTCGTGGCATCCGACGACGCCACGGCCGGCTCGGTCATCGCGAAGCAGGAACGGATCTCACCCGCCAGTAATGGCTTGAGCCAAGTCTCCTGCTGCTCCGGCGTCCCATAGCGCGCCAACACTTCCATGTTTCCGGTGTCCGGCGCCGAGCAATTGAACACTTCGGGCGCCCAGTGGACGCGGCCCATGATTTCACACAGCGGCGCGTATTCGAGATTCGTGAGCCCCGCGCCGTCCTCGCTCTCCGGCAGGAAGAGGTTCCACAACCCGGCAGCTTGCGCCTTCGGCTTCAGCTCCTCGATGACAGGCGATGGCCGCCATCGCTGGCCTTGTTGAATCTCCTGTTCGAAGCGCTGCTCGTTCGGGTAGACGTGCTCGTCCATGAAGGCGCCGAGCTTGCTCTGGAGTGTCTTAACTTTGTCGGAGAATTCGAAATCCATGGTTATAGGATGGCGGCTGCCTGTTCGATGAGGCGGTGCACCCGCTGGTCGAAGTGGCGGAAGCGTTCGTCCTGGGTCTGGCCGCGGTGAAACCGGACGTAGATCTGTTGCAACACGACCGCGAGCTTGAACATCGCGAATGCTTCGTAGTAAGTGATCCCAGAGATATCGCGGCCGGTCTTTTGCGCATAGCGCGCGACCAGTTGGTCGCGCGTGAACCAACCCGGCTGCGCGGTCAAAGCCGGCGACGCACCGCCCGGGTCGCTGGGCTGAGACCAATAGCAAAGCATGACGCCGAGATCCACCAACGGGTCGCCCACGGTGGCCATTTCCCAATCCAGCACGGCCGCGATCTGCCCCGGATCGGAAGCGTTCAGCATGACGTTGTCCAATTTGAAATCATTGTGTACCAGCGTGGGCTGCTGCGAAGCGGGCAGCCGCTCCGTGAGCCAGTGAATGACGCGATCCATCTGAGGAAGCTCTTCGGTCTTAGCGCGGTTCCAGCGCTCGAACCAGCCGCGCACCTGCCGCTCCAGAAAGCCTTCCGGCTTGCCGAGCGCGATGAGACCGTGCCGCTGGATGTCGACCGCATGCAGCTCAATGAGGCAGTCGATTAGTGCGCCGCTGACGCGCGCGGGATAGTTTACAAACGCCGCCAACTCCGAGGGAATTCGGTTGCGAACGATGATCCCGCGCCGCCGCTCCATAACGAAGAACACCGCACCGATCACGGACGTCTCTTCGCAAAGATGAAACACCTGCGGGGCCGCCGGGAAGAGCGGATGAACCGCACGCAGCACCCAGTATTCCCGGGCCATGTCGTGGGCTTTGGGCGCGAGCGGTCCCAAGGGAGCGCGGCGCAGAACATATTCTCCCGCCGGCGTTTTCAGCAGATACGTGAGATTGGAATGGCCTCCGGGAAACTGCTCGACGGACAACTCGTCGCCGCCTTCGATCTTGTCGTGGAGGTAACGCGCCAGCGCTTCCCGATCCAATTCCTCTCCGGCGCGAACAGCGGCTGCATCGGCGCTCATCGCGGCGAGTCCTTTCCGAAACGTGCCATCCGTGCATATGATAGTGGGTAATGAGGTGGTATGGAGTCTGGCACGTGGCCGAAGGAGTGGCATTTTCGGTCGTCGTCATCCTCTACATCTGGTTTCGGCCACTGTGGTGGTCCTGGGGCCTTCTGGTCCCGCTCGCGCTGGTGGCGGCTTCGTTTGTCTGGCATTCGGAAACAACGGCGTCGCTGGGATTGAGCCTGACAACGGCCTGGACCGCAATCGTCGCATGGCGATGGTGGCTGTTGGCGTGCCTCATGCCTCCGGTCTTTCTCGCGTGGTGGCAGGCCACTCCGCGCCACGTTGTGTATCGCTGGTTCGGCTACCTGGTCTGGTGCATCGTCCAACAGTTGCTCTTCCAGAACATGGCGTACCGGCGGCTTCGCGAGGGCTTAGGCGCATCGTGGAGCACTTCGGCGTACGCAGGAGTGTTGTTCGGGGCGGCCCATATCCCAAATCCCATTTTGATGCCCGCAACGTTTCTTTGGGGCACTGTTTCCACCCGTTTATTTGAAGCGCGGCGCAGTGTTCCCGTGTTGGGGTTGTACCAGGCTTTACTGTCCGCGTTGCTCTACAGCGCCACGCCCGTGGCTCTGAATGGACAGTTCCGAGTCGGCCCCGGCTACTGGGCTTTGCTGCACCGGTTCGCTGCCTACGTTTTCGCGTGAGTCAGTAGATCCAGGGCATGAGCCGCCACGTGCGGGCGCTATAGGCGTCGTACTCGCTGCCAAACTGCGATTGCAGCAGGCGCTCTTCAGAGCGCATTCGTGCGACGAGTGGCGGAATCAGAAGCGCCGCGAGAAGCACACCCACTCCCGAACGAAACGCCAGCCCCCAGCCGAACGAACTAATCAGCAATCCCAGATAGCTGGGATTGCGGATAACGCGGTAGACACCGGTGGTGACCAGAGTGTGCCCGGGCTGGATTGCCGCCAGTCCGCTAAAACGATCGCCGAGCACAAATACCGGCCAAAGGCGCAACGCGCCGCCGCCCGCCGCGAGGAAGACGCCCAGCCACCGAATCGCGTCGCCGTCGATGATCCAGAAGCCGATGCGATCTGTGTAGGCCGAAAAATATGCCGCCGCGAGGGCGAGTATCGTGAACACTGGCAGGACCCAGCGGTTGCTGCGATCCTCCCGTACTCCTGGACTCAAATTGCCGCCGGCGAAAAGCGCGACGATGTCCAGCACGACAAAAACCACTGTCAGCGCGAACAGAGCTGGGTGACTGAAGAACGCCGCAAACCCGTCCCAGCCGAGGATGGCGAGGCCGAGATACACGGCGAGTCCGAGAACGACGGAAACCAATCTGGCGGGAGCGCTCATACAATCAGCATGCAATCGCCGTACGAATAGAAGCGATACCCAGCCGCTACCGCGTGTTCATAAGCGGCGAGCACAAATTCACGCCCGGCAAAAGCGCATGCCAGCATTAACAGACTAGACTCGGGCAGGTGAAAATTCGTGAGCATCGCATTCGTCCGCTGGAATTGAAAACCTGGCCGGATGAACAAATCGGTTTCGCCGCTCTTGCCGAGGCATAGGCTTTCCACGGTGCGCACGCTGGTAGTTCCCACGCAGATGGCGCGCTTCGCGGCGCGGATCTTCGACTCGTTTCCCTCGCTGACATGAAACCGTTCTGCGTGAATCTTTTCACCACGAACGGGCTGGAAGGTTCCCAGACCAACGTGCAAAGTTACATAGGCGATCTCGGCTCCGGCTTGGCGGCAGGCTTCCAGGACTTCCGGCGTGAAGTGAAGGCCCGCGGTTGGCGCCGCGACCGAACCCGTCTCGCGGGCGAAAATAGTCTGGTAGCGCTCCCGGTCGGACGACGTGTCCGCGCGTTTGATATATGGCGGCAGCGGCACGTGGCCGATTTTCTGAAACAGCTCGTATGGATCGCCGTCGTAGTGAAAGCGCAGGGTTCGCTCGCCGAATGTGCCTCTCCCGATCACTTCTGCCTCCACGCCATCGAGGGCAATCCGCTCACCGGTGCGCAGCTTCCGCCCGGGATGCACCAAAGCGGTCCAAGTTTTCGCGTCACTGCTGATGGGTTGTACCAACAACACTTCCACGACTCCGGAAAAGCCAACGCGCTTGCCATATAATCGCGACGGGAACACCTTCGAATCGTTCAGCACCAGGCAGTCACCCGGATGGATGAATGTGGGGAACTCGCGAAACGCGCGATCTTCCCACCACTGCTCTTCGCGATGCAGCACCAACATGCGCGATGCCGCTCTTTCCGCCAACGGTTCTTGGGCGATCGACGAATCCGGCAAGTCATAATGAAATTGCGACAGGTCCAAATTTCACGATAGCAATGCGCATTCTGGGAATCGAGAGCTCGTGCGATGAAACGGCGGCCGCCGTGGTGGAAGACGGCAGGACTATCCTGTCGTCGGTTGTGGCCTCGCAGCTCGACACCCACGGCAAGTACGGCGGCGTCGTGCCAGAGCTGGCATCGCGCGAGCACTTGCGCGCGATCGTCCCGGTGGTTCGCCTCGCGCTACAGGAGGCGCGGACGCACTTCGAAGATCTGGACGCCGTCGCGGTTACGGAGGGCCCAGGTTTGGTGGGCTCTCTGCTTGTCGGCATCACCTACGCGAAAGCCATCTGCTTCGTCCACGGCCTGCCGCTGATCGGCGTGAACCACATCGAAGGGCACATTCACGCCGTCGTGCTGGAATCGGGAGGCAAAGTGGAGCTGCCCGCTTTAGCATTGGTTGTGAGCGGCGGCCATACGCATCTGTTCGAAATTCGCGAGGATTCCTCCTACCGCTTGCTCGGAAAGACACGCGACGATGCCGCCGGCGAGGCGTATGACAAAGTAGCGAAGCTGCTGGGGTTCGGTTATCCGGGCGGCCCGGTGATCGACCGCCTCGCGCCGCATGGCGATCCCCACGGGGTGAAGTTTACGCTGGCACGCATGAAAGGCAATGCCATGGACTTCAGCTTCAGCGGCCTGAAGACGGCGGTGCTCCGTTGGGTGGAGCAGCACGATTTGTCTGATGAGATCGCCACACGCCACAAGCTGCGGAATGCGTCGCTCGAAGACTGGCTACGTGTGACCCCGAAGGCGACGCTGGACCTGCTGGCGTCGTTCCAACACACTGTAATCGAGGAGCTGCTGCGGCGCGTTGCGATGTCCATCGACGATATCGCGGCGCGCTCCCTGGTCATCTCCGGTGGTGTCGCTTCGAATGCGGGCTTACGGGCTGCTGCGCACAACGCCGGGCTCACGTGTCCCGTGTATTTTCCCACGCCCGCTCTTTCCACCGACAACGCTGCCATGATCGCCGCCGCCGCGTTCCCCCAATTTCGCGCCGGAGCGTTCGACGATTTTGCGCTGCGCGCGCAGGCCAATCTCGCTCTCGCATAGGCGCAGCCTCGCGGCGAAACAGCTGAGCGATGTTCTACCATCGAGTTGATGGGTCCCCATGCGGCGCAGGCCGAAGCACCGAAACCGCCAATACCGGGCGTCAAGAATCTGATTGCGGTCGGATCGGGCAAGGGGGGAGTCGGAAAAACCACCGTTGCCGTGAATCTGGCGATCGCGCTTGCGCGGTTGGGCCACCCGGTCGGCCTGTTGGACGCCGACGTATACGGCCCCAACGTACCTCTGATGATGGGCGTTCGCGCGCAGCCGCACTCCATCGGCGAGCGCATCCAGCCCATCGAGAAGAACGGCGTGCGCCTCATGTCCATGGGCTTCCTGAACCCCGGCGACAAGCCGCTGGTCTGGCGCGGCCCGATGTTGCATAGCGTCATCCAACAGTTCCTGCGGAGCGTCGATTGGGGCGAGTTGGACTACCTGATCATCGATCTTCCGCCCGGCACCGGCGACGTGCAGCTTTCGTTGATTCAGACCGCGCCGCTCACCGGCGCCGTCGTAGTAACCACACCGTCCGACGTTTCGCTCGAAGACGCGCGCAAGGCCATCAACATGTTCCAGCAGGTGCGCGTGCCGCTGCTGGGCGTGGTCGAGAACATGAGCTATCTGGAGTGCCCGCATTGCAAGGAACGCATCGACGTCTTCAGCCACGGCGGCGGCAAGAAGACCGCCGACCTGATGAATGTTCAGTTCCTCGGCGAGCTGCCACTGGATCCAGCGGTACGAGTGGGCGGCGACTCTGGTCAGCCCGTGACCCTGAGTGATGCCGGCGCTCCCTTCGTGGCAATCGCGCGCGAAGTGCAACGGCGCGCCACCGAGGAAAGCAGCAAGCGCGGCCCCAGCATCAAAATCGAAGACTAACGGCGTTTCCAGCTGGCCTTTAGAAAGTCGCGCTTCATGCGCGCGATGGCCTCCAGCTGGATCTCCTTGGGGCAAACTGCTTCGCACTCTCCGATGTTCGTGCAGCCGCCGAACCCCTCGGCATTGAACTGCGTCACCATGCTAAGCGCCCGTTTCTCGCGCTCGGGTTGGCCCTGCGGCAAAAGCCCAAGGTGGGTGATCTTGGCAGCCGTGAACAACGCCGCGGACGCATTCGGGCACGCCGCCACGCAGGCTCCGCAACCGATGCACGCTGCGGCGTCCATGGCGCGATCCGAGGCTTCTTTGGGCACAGGAATCGTGTTGCCGTCCGGAGCGCTGCCCGTGGGGATGCTGATGTAGCCACCCGCGGCGATGATGCGATCGAACGCGCTGCGATCCACGACCAGGTCCTTCACAACCGGAAACGCCTTCGCGCGCCAGGGCTCCAGATATAGCTCCGCGCCGTCTTTGAAGTGCCGCAACGTCAACTGGCACACGGTAGTTGCGGGCAGCGGCCCGTGCGCAATACCGTTGATCATGAACCCGCACGAGCCGCAGATCCCCTCGCGGCAGTCGTGCTCAAAAGCGATCGGCTCCTCACCATTGTGAATCAGCTCTTCGTTGACGACGTCCAGCAGTTCCAGCATGGACATATCGCGATTGGCGTCCTTGGCTTCGTAGCGCACCAGCCGGCCCGGTGATGCCGGATTCTTCTGCCGCCAAACGTGCAGCACCAGCCGCATTACTTGTAGCTCCGCTGGCTGGGATGTACGTATTCGAAGAAGAGCGGCTCCTTGTGCAGAGCCGGAGCCTGGTCCGGGCCCCGGTATTCCCAAGCCGCCGCGTAAGCGCATTCTTCGTCGTTGCGCTGCGCCTCGCCATCCGGCGTCTGAAATTCTTCGCGGAAGTGCCCCCCACAGGACTCCCCGCGGTCCAACCCGTCAAGGCACATCAGCTCAGCCAGCTCAAAGAAGTCGGCCACGCGGCCGGCCTTTTCGAGCGACTGGTTCAGGTCTTCGGCGCTGCCAGGAACGTTAACGTCCTTCCAGTACTGCTCGCGTAGCGCGCGAATCTGTTCAATCGCCGACTTCAGCCCACCGGCCGTACGCGACATCCCGCAATCATCCCAGACAATCTTGCCGAGCTGGCGGTGAAACGCGTCCACGGTTTGATGGCCGCGCACGGAAAGCAGACGCTGGGTCATCTCCGCGACGCCTTGCTCCGCGTAGCGGAATTCCGAGTGGCCCGTATCGACTTTCTGGAGCTTCGCCTGCGCCAGGTAACCACCCACTGTGTACGGCAGGATGAAGTAACCGTCTGCAAGGCCCTGCATCAGGGCGCTCGCGCCCAGGCGATTGGCGCCGTGGTCGGAGAAGTTGGCTTCGCCGATCACAAACAGCCCCGGAATCGTACTCATGAGATAGTAATCCACCCACAACCCGCCCATGGTGTAATGAATCGCCGGGTAGATGCGCATCGGAACCTGATAGGGATCTTCGTCCGTGATGCGCTGGTACATTTCGAAGAGATTGCCGTAGCGCTCGCGGATCACGTCCGCGCCCAGGCGTTGAATCGCGTCGGAGAAATCCAAATAAACGCCCAGCCCGGTCTCACCCACGCCCCGGCCTTCGTCGCAAACCGCTTTCGCGTTCCGGGAGGCCACGTCGCGCGGGACCAGGTTGCCGAAGCTCGGATAGCGCCGTTCCAGGTAGTAGTCGCGCTCGCTCTCGGGAATCTCGCGAGGCACGCGCTTGTCGCCGGCCTTCTGCGGCACCCAAATCCGTCCGTCGTTGCGGAGCGACTCGCTCATGAGCGTCAGCTTCGACTGATAGTGCCCCGACACCGGGATGCAGGTAGGGTGAATCTGGGTGAAACACGGATTGGCGAATGCCGCGCCGCGCTTGTACGCCCGCCAGATCGCCGTGCAGTTGGAGCCCTTGGCGTTGGTCGACAGATAGTAAACGTTGCCGTACCCGCCCGTGCCCAGCACCACCGCGTCGCCCACGTGCGACTCGATCCGGCCCGTCACCAGGTTGCGCGTCACGATGCCGCGCGCCTGGCCGTCGATCACCACCAGGTCCAGCATTTCCGTGCGAGGAAACATCGTGACGCGGCCCTCGTGCACCTGGCGTTCCAGCGCCTGATAGGCGCCCAGCAGCAACTGCTGGCCTGTCTGGCCGCGCGCGTAGAAGGTTCGCGACACCTGCGCGCCGCCGAACGACCGATTGGCCAGCGTCCCACCGTATTCGCGCGCGAACGGCACGCCCTGCGCCACGCACTGGTCGATAATGTTCACGCTGATCTGCGCCAGACGGTACACGTTCGCTTCGCGCGAACGGAAATCGCCGCCTTTCACCGTGTCGTAGAACAGGCGGAACACGCTGTCGCCGTCGCTGTGATAATTCTTAGCCGCGTTGATCCCGCCCTGCGCGGCGATGCTGTGGGCACGCCGGGGCGAGTCCTGGAAGCAGAAGCATTTCACGTTGTAGCCCAGTTCACCGAGCGTCGCAGCCGCCGACGCTCCGGCCAGGCCCGAACCCACCACCAGTATCGTGTGCTTGCGTTTATTCGCCGGGTTCACCAGCTTCATCTCGAAGCGGGCATGATCCCAGCGGGTCTCGATCGGGCCGGAAGGAACGCGTGAATCGAGCAGCATCGCTATCTCACCCATCCCGCCAGAACCGATACCGGGATGGAGATATTACCCGCCGCGATCAGAATGGCGGCAGCCGCGGCGCAGCGCTTCAACGCCGGCGTATAGCGCGGATGCGCGAAGCCGACCGATTGGAACATGCTCCAGATGCCGTGATAGAGATGCAGGCACAACAGAACCATAGCCAGGATGTAGAAGGCTGCCACCGGAACCACCTGAAAGCTAGCGACCACGTTGGCGTAAACTCTGCCGGGAACGAAGTGCGGATTGACCGTTCCGAAAGTAAAGTCGAGCAAGTGGTAAATGACGAATGCCAGAATTATCGGTCCGCTCCAGTACATGGTTCGCGAAGCATACGACGATTCGGTGGATTTCTTTTTCTTGTATCCCACCGGTCTGGCGCTGACGTTGCGCACCGCAAGTTGCACCGATGACCAGATGTGCAGCGCCACCATCACTAGCAGAGTGATCCGCACGGTCCACAGCAGGGCCGGCATGGAATGGAGAAATGCCGAGTATTGATTGAGCTTCCGCGGGCCTTCGTAGATTTGCAGGTTCCCGATCAGATGCCCGATCACGAACAGAAACAGGATACACCCGCTCGCGGCCATCACGGCCTTCTTGCCGACTGTCGAAGAGTAAAAACCTGCTGCGCCGCGCCGGGGCAATGGGATCGCTGTCACACTCACTGTCGTCACTTCTAGGTTACTACTGGCGGCCGGCCGCCCTTCGCCTGCGTTGGACATACAGATAAACAAGGTACGCCACCACCAGCACGCCGGCTAGCCAGTAAACCAACTTCAGGTGCTGTTCGATGGCCGCCAAAATCTCCTCCCAGCGTTTGCCGAAGTGATACCCAATAAACACAAACGTGCTCACCCACAGCAGCGCGCCCGCATAGGCGAAGACGGCAAAGGAGCGATACTCCAGCTTGGAAGTGCCGGCCACGATCGCGGTGAAGTGCCGGACGCCAGGGATGAAGTAACCGATCAGCAAAGCCCAATGGCCGATCCGGTCGAACCACATGTGCACTTTGTAGATGTGCTCATCACGCACATGCAGCAGCCGGCCGGCCCGCGAATGCAGAAACTTCCATCCGACCGTTCGGCCGATCAGGTAGCTCACCGTAATGCCGCATGAGCTTCCCGCGAATGCGGTCGCCACCGTGGCGCTCAAGTGCAGATTGCCCTGGTAGGCCAGAAAACCGCAGCCGGTCAGGAGAAACTCGTCCGGAACGGGCAGACCCACGATCCCCAGAACCAGCAGGGAGAAGATCGCGGCATAACCGTAGGTCGAAACCCAGTGCAGGACTGTGGATTCCAATCAACGAGGATAGCGAAGTTGCCGGTGCCTAAACCGGCCTGCGCTCCTACCCGGCCGTCTTGCGGGCCGGCGCGGGCGCAGCACTCTTGCCGGGGACCACCGAGAAGAACTCGATGAAGCGCTTCTTCGACTCGACGGCCTGCGGCACGCGCGCATCCAGCATGGTCTGCGCCAGCACGTTGAATTGCTTGCCCAGATCCGAGTTGGATTCCACCCAGTGGCCGGCAGTCATGGCGCGCTGGACGCCCTGATAGTCGTTGGGGAAAGTCATGTACACGGGTAGGCCCAGCAGCTGCTCAATCTGTTGCGGAGTAATGAGCGGCCGCTTTTGGCAGCGGTTCAACAGAATGCTCACGCGCTCGCCCAGATCCAGCTGCTTCAGGTAAAGATACTTTTCGCGCGCCAGATGCAGGGACGGAATCTCCGGCGTGCAGACCAGAAAGATGCGCTTGGATTCGTGCATGATCTCGAGCGAATAGCGCTCCAGATTGCCCGACATGTCGAAACACAAGGCGCTGTAATTGCGCCGCATGAACTCCATCAAGTGGCGGATCTGCGTGGGCTCGATGCGGAAGTCCGGGTTCAGCTTGCCGGCGTGCAGGACGTCCAGCTTTTCCAGCGTGGTGACCATGGTCGGCCACATGCTCTCGTCCATTTCGAGCGAATGCTCGGCCGCGTCCGTCACGCAGTAGGTGTTGTCCAGCTTCAGCATGAAGCGCATCATGCCGGAATTGAGGTCAAAATCCGAAAGCAGCACGGATTGGTTCGGCACTCTCGACATGGCTACCGCGGTGTTCAACGCGATCGTCGAGGTACCAACTCCCGCCTTGGAGGGCAGGAAACTATATACCTGGTTCGTAGTTTCGATGGAGGGCGGCCGCGCCTGCACCGCTTCCTTCACCCGCAACAGGGCGTCCACCAGCGCCTGCCGGTCGAAAGGCAGCGACGCGAATTCGCGGATCCCCGCCCGCATGATCTCCAAAAGGATCTGTGGGTCTACGGACCGGCTGATGGCCACAATCTGCACACCCGGGGTGTTTTTCTCTACCTCCTTGGCCATATCCAGCGCCTTCGCTGTCGATTCTATACTCAAAAAAATTACTTGGGGAGCATGCGCTCTCAAAAAGCGAACCAGCTCCAGTGTGTTCGGATAGCGATCCAGCGTGCGAGTGACATTCACGATCCCGATTTCACTCAACAACGCTTCGAGACGCTCGCTCAGGTCGACATCCGGACAAACGATGATGCCACGCAACATTGGCAGAAGTCTCCTGAATTTAGGCTAAGGCCGAAATACAGTATCAGCAATTGGTCCTTGGTACTAGTTGATCTGGCGAGTGACCTTAGGCACCAGGAGGATAGATGCCCAATCCTAGGGTAAACACCTCAGGCGGCCGCGCCGGCCCGCTTTCCTGTCTAAATACCCGAGCCGTAGCCCCCGGCTCCATCTTATGATGGAGCTATGAGGCCGTGGGCGTTGCTGTGCCTTGCTGCTGCTGGGCTTTCAGCGCAAGTTATTCCGTTCGAATCCAACGGGCTTCAATACAAGACGCTCACCAAGGGCGGCGTAACGGTGATGTTCGCCTACCTGCCGGCGCGTCTCAAGGAATACTCCATCATGCAGGTTTCTGTCGCGAACGGTTCGCCGGTGTCCTGGATGATCAAGCCCGAGGATTTCAGCTACCGCCAACAGGACGGCATGGTCTGGCAAGCCGCACCCGCGCTTACCGTCGTCTACACCATGCTGTCCAAGGCGGGACGCCGCGACGTCATCAAGCTGGTGACCACTTATGAACGCGGCGTGTATGGCAATGAACACATGCAAACCACCAACGGCTACGAATCCCGTCGTGAAAGCGCCTTGGCCGAAGGCGTATCGTCCCGTTTGAAGGCCGGGGCCGCGGCGTCTGCCATCGCTCTGGTGCCCACCAAGCTGAACCCGGGCGAATCCACCGACGGCGCGGTATTCTTTCCGGACACCGGAAAAGCGCTCGGCCCTGGAACGCTGGTTGTCCACACGGCCGGCGAGATCTATGAGTTCCCGTCCGATGGGGAGCCTTTGCTCGGCAAGTGAAGCCTGGGGCAAGTACCAGTACTTTTAACTCGCTTTCGTCTTCATTTTCGTCCCCAATTGTTCTGACCTTGGTCTCTCGTCCGTGTATACTGTCGAGAACTGAAGTGGTCTAACGGAGGAGAGTACCATTGGCCAAGAAATCAATCCGCTACTCACTAATAGCCGCAGTCGTCTTATCGTTTTCCGCCGTCTCGGCATATGCCCAGTGCACGCTCGGCGGCACCCTGTCCACCTGGAACATCTCCGGTAACGGCAATTGGAGCACTAGCGGGGATTGGAATCCGGCCGGAGCGCCCAACTCCACAGGCACCAACGTCTGCATCACGAATGGCACTAGCACCGTGACGCTGGATATCAGCCCGAGTATCGCGAGCCTGCAGGTGGGAAGCGGCAATACCCTCGCCATCGGGGACAACACGGCTCTGAAGGTGAATGGCTCCAGCATCATCAACAATGGCGCCATCACGCTGAATTCCGCAGGCAAAGCGACATCCCTGGTAATCAACTCCAGCGGGACCGTTACCCTGAGCGGCACCGGCACGGTGACCCTCGGAAACAATACCAACAACCAGATCAATGGCCCAAATGGCGGCACCTTGCTGAACCAGCAGACCATTCAAGGCGCGGGCCAAATGAATGTGAATCTGAACAACCAAGGCACCGTCAACGCGAACGTCAGCCAATCACTGACGCTCGAAGCTTTCAACGGGGTGACGAACACGGGGACGCTGGAGGCGACCAACGGCGGCACGCTGGTGCTGATCGGTGATGGTACGTACAACAACGCCGGCGGAACGATCCTAGCGAACGGATCCGGGTCGGCGGTGAACTTGACAGGCGCGATAG